>Ga0153954_1000025_pt1 | contig 161749 bp, 123 predicted proteins | sample TSFL038MetaG_FD_102277 | JGI IMG/M metagenome (GOLD analysis project Ga0153954, IMG submission 102277) | Attine ant fungus gardens microbial communities from Florida, USA - TSFL038 MetaG | ecosystem: Host-associated > Fungi > Mycelium > Unclassified | place: USA: Florida, Wekiwa Springs State...
GATCGGCTTCGGAGAGGCCGAACGCGGCGGGCTCGAGCAACTCGTGAGAGTCGCGGGGGGGGGTGAGCTTGAGTGGATCAAGGTCGGCCAGGTAATGGCCGATTTCGCGATAGCCGTCAATCAGCCGAGTCACAGCGGCTTGGGCTTTGGCGACGTCATGATCAACGTCTTCCTGGGGCAGTGCGTTGCCGGACTGCCCTAGTTCAAAGCCCTCGAAAAAGATCCGCCAGGACTCTTCGACCGCGGCGGGGTCGGTCCGCCAGCGCTGGTAGTTCTCCTCGATGAGTTCGAGGTTCCACCGGTTCGCGACCGTCGAACGATTCATTGGAAAAGATCCCTAGTTGGGTAGGCCGACAGGCCATACCCTTTGCCGGATTGGCAAACCCAGGACAATGGTGGGTCTCGCGTTGACGTTCAAGACCACTCACGTTCCCAGCATAACCCAAAGACACAACGACCCAAACCCCGAACTGGTTCACGACTCGATATTATAGGCGTTACGTGAGGCCGCCATTTTCCGCGGGCGAAAAATTCTCCGCGGCCGAAAACGTCGTGATTTCTTGCCGATTTCTTCCCCGGAATCGGCGGACGCTGCGTCGCTAAAAGTTCCTTCGGCGGTTTTCGCGGGGCGGATTGAGAATCACCGTGAAAAGTCCTATAACCGCTCGATCCAGGCTGGGTCCGAGAATTTTTCGGTGATCAGGTCCTCCATCAGATCTCTTGGTATTTCAATGAGTTCGGAGGACTGCCGGTCTTCTAGCCAGGCGCGGCGAACGGCGTCGATGAGGCGTTCGCGCGGCAGGTCGAGATTCACGAGGAAATCCTCATGAGACCGTCCCGCCCGGTAGGCAGGTTGGCGCCGAGGCAGATGCGTGTAGCGCGTGACGAGCTCGAGAGGAAAATCGTAGAGAATCGTGGCGTGAACGAGGAAATGGTGGCGGAGCCGCCGCTGGGCACTCCCCGAAAATTTTCGCGCGTCGATGGTGAGATCGCCCTGACCGAGCACCTCGACGGCGGATCCTTGCGACCGGAGTTGGGACGCGACTCGTTCGAGCACGTATTGCTGGGCACGGTCGACGGCCCCCAGCCCTGGAGCGGCGTCGATGGGGAGGACCACGGTGATGTTGAGGGTTCCGGGTCCGATGACAACCGTTCCGCCTCCACTCGAGCGGCGGGCGATGACGACGCCGTCGGCGTGGCAGAGCTCAACCTGAACGTCCTCGCGCCAGCGTCCGGAAGCACCCAAAACTACGGCGAGGCTCGTCGGTTCCCAGATTCGGAGTGCCGCACCGGCACCTCGTTCGTCCGCCGCGATCAGGAGGGCCTCGTCCAGAGCAAGATTCTCGGCAATCGTGGGTAGTGTCAGATCGAGGTAGCGCATGGCAATCCGGCAAGAACAAAAGTGCGGCGTCGCACTGCGTGGGCTTCTTAAATAATAGGTAAGAAGAAACCCCGCCGTTCCCGGTCAACGGGGACGCACGGGGTCTTGAAGCTTGGGGAAACGAAGGGTTCCCTGGAAATTAGAACTTCTCGTCCTCAACGCGGAAGACGTTGTGGCAGTCGGTGCAGCTCTGGTTCACGGTGCCCCACGCCGACTTGGCCTTGGCCTGATTGGTCTCGGGCTTGGCGACGGTCGCGGCGAACTCTTCCAGCTTCTTGGTCCAGGCGTCGTTCAACTCTTCCCACTTCTTCTCGGCGTCCTTCACGCCTTTGGCCTTTTGGGCGGCCTCTTTCGCAAGCTTCTTGGATTCCTTGGAGAGCTTGACCAGGTCCTCGGTGACGTTGCCGAGGTCCTTCTGCGCCTTCTTGTAGGCGGGGGCAGTCCGGATCGCCTTCTTGATGGCGTTGCTCTTGCTGCCGACCTTCTCCATGACCTTGTGCACCGGCGAATCTTCTTCGTCGTCGGCCATGGAGAGGCCGGCGGCGAGCACGCTCACCGAGACCATCATCGTGGCGAGCACCATCCACTTGCGAAGCATGTCGGAACTCCTGATAGGCATCGTTCGGGAAAGACGACCTCGGTGGGAGACCGATCGGTCCACTCAGCCGATTGGTCCATGTTTGCGGAAGGATCAAAGATAGCCCTGGTGTCACGGCTGATCAAGAACTGAACGAAGCGCTGTTAACGTATTAGGTCAGCTCGCTTCGCCGCCCAGCGGCCTTCCTTCCCGCGGTCGAGCCGGTTGCACGCGCGATCCGATGTGTCCAACGGCTCCGTTCATTTCTCGGTTGGGAGCTGGGACCGGCCTGAGGCAACGCAACCCAAGGAATGGTACAATTCATGGATACTCACCCGCGCGAAGCTTGGTGGAAGCAGGCAAGCGACCGACGATTTCTCCTTCCTCTTGGATTCTCTCATGGCCGAGTCGATTGATTACAAGGCGGCTGGCGTCGACCTCGATACGTACGAGGAGACGATGGCCCAACTCCCCCCGCTCTTGAAGCGGACGTTCCCCCTCACCCCGGCTCGCGTTCTTGACTGGAAGGATGGATTCGCCGGTCTCTTCCGACTCGACGCGAATATCGGACTCCTTTCGAGGACGTACCGCGACCCCGTGCTGGTGGCGTCGACCGACGGGGTCGGAACCAAGCTGAAGCTCGCCTTCGCGACCGGCCGGCACAATACCGTGGGCATCGACCTCGTCGCGATGTCGGTGAATGACTGCCTCTGCGCCGGCGCGGAGCCGCTTTTGTTCCTCGACTATGTGGCGATGAGTCGCGACGACCCCAAGCTGACCAAACAAGTGGTTCAAGGGATCAGCGATGGTTGCATCGAGGCCGAATGCGCACTCCTCGGTGGTGAGACCGCGATCCTTCCCGACTTCTACAAGCCGGGCGAATACGACCTGGCGGGTTTTTGCGTGGGAGTGGTCGAGCGCAAGCACGTGCTCAAGGGGCAAGAGATCCGGGTCGGCGACAAGATCGTCGGCCTCGCCAGTTCCGGCTTGCACTCGAACGGTTACAGCCTTGCCCGCAAGATCGCCTTCGACCATGGGGGATTCCAGCCGGACTCCCACATCCCCGAACTGGGCCGAACGGTGGCGGACGAGTTTCTTGAGCCGACCCGGATTTATGTCCGTGCCCTCAAGACGGTGGCCCGGCATTACCGCAGAAAGCGGATCATTCATGGCATCGCCCACATCACCGGCGGCGGCCTGATCGATAACCCCCCGCGGATCCTTCCCGAAGGCTGCGCCATTCAACTTCGGCGCGGTTCCTGGGATGTTCCCAAGGTCTTTACCTGGCTGCAACAGGTCGGCAACGTCCCCGACGCGGAGATGTTCCGCGTCTTCAATATGGGGATCGGCATGACCTTGATCGTCGCCGGCTATCACGCCGAGTCGGTCGCTCGTTACCTCCAGAGCGAGGCGAAGATTCCTTCCTGGGTCATCGGTGAGGTCGTCGCCGGCGACCGCACCGTCACTTGGGCTCCGAGCGAACGCTGAGAGTCACGCTCGACGGGCCTCAAAAGAGGGGAAATCGGTCGACTCAACCAATGAGAGGGGGGATGCGGCCGAGGTTGTCCTCGAGTCCGCTTTTGATCGTGGTCTCTGCTTGCAACCACCCAGGTGGAGCCGTAGCATCCCAGGGGCGAGCTTTCCAGACCATTTCGAATCGGGGAGAATTCCACAGCGATGTGCACTGGATTGAGGGTAGGCCTTCTCCTCTTCTTCTTCTTCCTGCTGGGACTGGGATTGGGAACCCGAGCAGAGGAACCCGTCCCGTTGGCCGCCGGGGTGCGCGGAGTCGTCACCAAAGCCTCGGCGAAAGTCGTGATCGATGGAAAGATGGATGAGTGGACTCAGGCGTTCTGTACTCCCGTCGCTTACAACCACCACGACTTGCAGAATCGAGCGGGGCAGTTCTTCTATCTATGGGACGAAGACGCGTTCTACATCGGCCTTCGTTGTCTCGACAAAAAGACCTTCAACGGAGCCCCACTGGACGCCACCTATAACGGTGATGCCGTGGAGTTCTACCTCGATACCCGACAGGGGGATACGCTTCGGGCCAAGGATTGGTCGACGGGCGCGATCCATTTCTTCTTTTCGCCGTTCCAGGGCTCGGAGGTCAAGCCCCGTTGGGTGATTCGCAAAGGGATCGCCACGAGTGGCGTGGTCCTCAGTGGAGTCGAGATTGCGGCCACGTCCGATGGAACGACTTATGAAGTTGAATTTCGATTGCCCTGGGCGAATTTCCCGGATTTCAAGCCCGAGGCCGGGGCCCTCCTCGCGCTCGACGCCGAGCTCTGTAGCTCCGACGGCAAGAATCGAGTCGACCGCACCTTCGCCTATGGCTCACCTCTCTCGGTGCAGCAGCCTGCTTCATTAGGGAAGGTTCAGTTGGTCAAATCGTTCGACCCCGACTACATGGAGACTGTTGGGCCCGCGGCGTTTCCGCTCTGGGTCGAGACCCCTTGGAATCAGGCCGAGCGGGCCCAGGTTCAAGCCGTGGTCGCCATCCCTCCCGAATTCATCGAAATCGCGGGGCGCGTCGAAGTGCGAATTCATGACACCGAAGGCCGGATCGTGAAAACGCTCCCGGCTCTGCTGGAACGCTTTGGTCCCAAAGAGGACGGCTTCGAGCGAGCGGTCAGCCGTTGGTCCATCGATGACTTCGCCCCCAATCGTTATTTCGTGACGGCGCGGATTCTTTCGAGGACTGATAAGACTCTGGTCACGGTCGCTCCGAGAATGGTGCACGAGGCCATCATCTCCGGACGATGAGATCCGAGAAAGTTCGCCGTAAACCAACGTTCATCGGCCGTTTCGACGGGGAATGCTTGGATTTTCCCCGTCCTCGAAACGTATAATGGACGCAGCGCACCTCTGCTCAGCGCGATCACGTCCAGGAGTCCGCGCCATGAGTTCGAGCACCCAGCCGTATGGGAAGTTCTTAAAATACGAACAATTCATCGATCATCAACTGAGCCTGACTCAGGCGCGGATCAAGATGACCGACATCCTGACGGCAGGCTTGACCCTGCTGGTCGGGGTGCTTGCGGTCCTCTTCGTTGAGATCGTACTCGACCACGCTGTGGGTCTTCCCATATGGCTGCGGCAGATCGTGCTCGTGCTGGGGTTGGCAGGCGGGGGGACTTATGCGGTCTTGCGGATCGTGCTGCCGTTACTTCGGAACGTGAGCGGGCTCTATGCGGCCAAAACGATCGAGCAAGCGGATCCCGCCTTCAAGAATAGCTTGATCAATTATCTCGATCTCAGAAAGCGACGCGCGGAGTTACCCAAGTCGGCGCTGACGGCGATCGAACATAAAGCCGTTGACGATTTGAGGCAGATCGAGATCGACACGGTGGTCAACCAGAAGCGGCTGATCCAGGTCGTCTACGGACTGTCGGCCGTGGTGGTGATCTTCTGCCTTTACGCAGCCATCACCCCGAAGAGTAGCCTGGCCTCGGCGCGGCGGGCCCTGCTCGCGGATGTGGTACGACCAACCAACACCGAGCTCGTCAACATCCAGCCCGGCGACGACCCCGCCAAAAATCGGCTGGCCGCGGGACAAGACGTGGCTTTCAAGGTCGATGTCCGGGGAGTTCAGCCCAACCGGATCCTGCTCCATTACAGCGTGGACGGAGGCAAGTTCTTCTCGAGCAGGGAGTTTTCACCGGGACCGAACCGCTACGACCCCTGGGAAACCACGCTGCGGAACGTCCAGCAGAGCATGGACTACTACCTGACCGGTGGTGACGCCCAATCGTTACGGTACCACCTCGAAGTGACTCCCGCTCCGATGGTGACCTCCGTGTCACATGATTATGATTTTCCTGCGTACCTCAAACTTCCTCGACGCGCTGGAGTCGAGGGAGGGAACGTCGAGGCGATCCAGGGGACGGTCGTCACGGTCCACGCGCGAACCAACGAACCCGCGCGCACGGCGAACCTCGACTTCGTCAAAGAGTCGTCGGTTCCGATGGAGGTCTCTTCCTCCGATCCGACGGAATTGACGGGTCGATTCACCGTACGCGAGTCGGGAAGCTACCGTATTCGGTTCCGTACCACCGGGCAACCCCCGCAGCTCAATCCCGACCCGGTGGTGTATGACATTATCGCCCACAAAGATGAACCTCCCAAGGCCGTCTTCCTGAAGCCCGACAAGCCGGATATTGAGGTTCCCAGCAACGTCAAGGTCGTCCTGGTGATGAAGGCCAGCGATGACCATGGCGTCAAGGACGTGACGCTCCACGTTCAGCAAAAGTCCGAGAATCTCCTCTCGAAAAATCTGCTGGAGCAGAAAGAACCGACTCTCGCGTTTCGCGCCACGGAGGTCCTCGATCTTCCGTCCTGGCGTGTGAAGCCGGGCTCGGAGATCGAGTATTGGCTGACGGTGCGCGATACCAAGGAACCCCAATCCAACAAATTCGAGACCACGCGGCAAAAGCTCAAAATCATCGCCCCTGTCGCGGCCGCCGAAAAGAAGACTTCGGATCAAAAAACGGAGAAAGAGAAGAGCCAGGAAGAGAAACAGGACGCCCGAGAAAACGCTGAGCAGCAAGAGCGCGATCGTGACCAGGCGGCGCAACAGGAAGCGGCTGCTCCCCAAGAGAATGAGAAAGAACAAGCGAATCCGAATCGCCGACAGGGCGAAAAGGAAAACGCCGGGGATCATGCCCGTGACCAGGGGCGATCCGAACAAGGGGGGCAAGAGGTCGACAACAAGAACCAGTCCGAGCCTCCGTCGAACGATCTCACCCCCGAACAGCAGGAGCAACTGAAGAAGCTCGAAAAAGCCCTGGGAATGAATCGGCCGCAACAGGGCAACGCCACCAAGGGGCAAGGCCGGAACCAGAATACAGGAGCCTCATCCCCATCGCAGGGGAGCGACGCTAAGCCAAACGACAACCCCTCGAATACATCCGAGCCTCCTTCGGGTGAAGGGGCGAAAGATTCCCAAACAACGTCGCAGGGCTCAAACTCGGGCAATAACTCGAACGCCACGGGCAATTCGGGATCGTCCTCGACGCAGCCCCAGGGATCCTCGGGTGAGAATCCGCCCGTCTCGCGCTCGCCCAACTCCTCGGACAATAATCCGCCGGAAGCGTCGCGAGGGTCGCAATCCCCACAAAAGCAGAAGCCGGGAACGTCTGCGTCGGGCGGGAGATCGCCCCAAACTGCGGGAAGAACCAATCCGAACGGCGGCTCGAATTCGCAAAACGACAAATCTTCGTCCTCTGATGGGTCAGCGACTCAGAATAACTCGGACCAAGCGTCGAAGTCGCCCTCGGGGCCGTCCGACAACTCGTCGAGTTCCAAGGATGGAGCGAATAAGGGCACGAGTTCAGGAGCGAGCAAGCGCCCGAGCGGAGCACCCGGCGCGAATAAGTCGGGCGGACAGCCCAATCCGGGAGATTCGAACGCCTCGAACGGAAGCAGGAATCCGGCAAGCGACTCCAACGACTCGATGTCGAAGGATGGAGCCGGCGCGAAGCAAAACGAGGGCACGAAGGCGTCATCGCCGGGTCGCGACTCCAACTCCAAACAGAACGGCTCCGGCACGCAGTCGGCGCAAAAATCGGGCGGGGCTCGCTCCGATACCAAGAGCGGCGGTCGATCCGAAGAGCAAAAGAAGAGTGAAGCCGGGGGACCCGAGGGCCAGGGAAACCAGGACGCCAATGCCCAAGGTCCTCACGATGACTCAACAAAGGATAAGCAAGAAGGCACTGGCACGTCGGGTAAGCCGGCAGGCGAGAATTCTGGCAAAGAGTCGTCAGGAGCCGGCAGCCAAGCACGATCGAACAGCTCGCAGCGAGAGGTAGGTGAGACCGGTAGCCGCGACAACGCGACCGGAGCTTCTGGCAAGAAGGGGAACGACCAGACCAGCGGCTCGGGTGAAAAGGGTAGCGACCAGACGGGCGGCTCGGAGAGCAAGCAGGCCAGTGGCTCAGGTGATAAGCAGGGTGACCAGCAGGCCGGTGGCTCCGGCGTCAAGCGCGACGACAAGGCCAGCAGTGCCGGTAGCCAGAAAGGTGCAAAGACGGGCGGCGCTGGCGAACGAGGTGGCAACCAGGCCGGTGGCTCTGGTGAAAAGGGTGATGGCAAGACCAATGGCACCGGCGAAAAGGGTGGTGAGAAGGCCGGTGGCACTGGAGAGAAGGGTGACGGTAAGACCAGCGGCGCCGGCGAACAAAGCGGCAACAACGCTAATGGCACTGGAGAGAAGGGGGACGGCAAGACCAGTGGCGCCGGCAACAAGGCCAATGGCAATGCCTCAGGGCGTCGCGATCGCGGTCAGACTTCCGACGGCAAGTCCCCAGACGCGAAAGGTAGACCTGGCGATTCCTCCAACTCGATGAACAGCAAAGGTGAAGGTGCATCGAACGAGACCCGGAGGGAAGGAACAACCGGCGCGAAGGGGAATCAAGGGAAATCGTCGACGAAGGCTTCCTCAGAGACCTCGAACTCGGCAACAGGACGAGAGCGCTCGGATCGTACGGATGGGAAATCGCCGGAAGCAGGCACCGAGAAGGGGAGCGGCCGTCCGGACCCCTCCGGGAAGCCCGGTGGTTCGGAAAAGACAGGCGCTGGTAAGTCGGCGACCCGTGGTGATGGCCAACCCACCGAAAAGCGTAACGATGCGAAGTCCGAAGGCTCCTCAGAGAGTGGCGCTTCTGGGAAGTCGCCCAACCAGGAGTCGAGTTCGTCAACAACGAATCCGCCTTCGAGTTCGGGGCGTTCGCCGCAGACGGGGTCTCCCTCCTCGCCAAACTCGACCAATCCTCGTAGTCCCAATCAGGCTGGGGCGAACGGTTCAGAGAATTCCAAGAATGATAATCGCTCGGAGATGCGCGGAAACGATCGTTCGTCCGAGCGATCGGAGAACACCGAGCGAAATGCCTCGAATCCACCGGGGAATCCACGCGCTGGGAATGATCCTCGAAATGAGAGGGATCGTGCCAACCAGGGAACCCCAAGGCCTGACGGGGCTCAGCCGAAGGGGCAGAGTCGCGACGAGAAGGGGAACGTAGCCCCAGACCGGGAAAGTCGAGAATCTCCCACGGCTCCCGATCGTGCCTCGAAGGAGGACATGGAGCGAGCGCGGGAGAACGATCGTACTCAGGGGCAGGAGAAGAACGAGCAGGGGAACGAGCGAGCCGCCACCCGCGAGGAGAAGGGGCCAAACGCCCCCGAGCGGAGTGATCAACGCGCCGCCGATGAGCGGAAGACCGACGAAGGGAATCTACAAGACGCCAAGGCCTCGGGAGAGAAGTCGGACAAGAGCGCAAAGGAGACTCGCGAGTCGGAGGAAGCCCGCTCCGAGAAGGAGAAAGGGGCGGCCGCCGACCAGAAATCGGCCAAGGCCCAACGGTCCACCACGTCGACCAAGAATCAGACCGACCAGAAGCGAACGGCGAACGCCGATAGCAAAAAGAAAGAGACAGGGAAGAAGGAAGAGGAGAAGAAGGGGGCGAAGTATGTCGTCCCCGAGAATAAGCAAGAGACCAAGAAGACCGAAGAACGCAAGTCGCAACGACGCGAAGACCAGCCACCTCCCGAGGAGGAACGGCAGCAGGAGCCCAACCCCGCCAATCAACAGCATGATGCCTCGCAGCGTTCCCCTGAGAATCCGCAGGGTGGTCCTTCCGCTTCGAGCGACAACCAGTCGGGGGCGGGTTCGCCAAACCCCTCTGGAAATCCATCAGGGCAACCCACTACGTCGTCCAATGGCAACTCGGGGAATCAGTCCGGCGACGGCCAATCGGGGAATCAGTCCGGGACAGGAAAGGGTCAAAAGTCAGGTGGTGGTGCGCCGTCTGGCACGTCTCCCGGACAAGGGAGCTCCGGCACTCCTGGAGGGAAGGGGAACTCGCCCGGCAACGGATCGTCGCCGAATGCAAACGGTAGCGAATCTTCCGGCAATTCCGGCAACGGTTCTCAAGCCGGTAAGGGGTCGGGCAGACCCAATCCCGGTAACTCGAGTGGATCCTCTGGCAGCAACCCGGGATCGACTGGCTCGGGCATGACCAAGGGGCAGGGGCAGGGGCAGCAGCGTTCCCCATCGAATGGAACCGAAGGCGGCGTTCCTCGCGGTCAGAGTGGCTCGAAGCAGTCCGGAAATCCGACCGACCAGGCGAATCCGGATCGGTCGGGTTCCGACAAGGGAGAATCGAACCGCCAAGGGAAAGAGGCGGCGGACGGATCTTCGAGCTCTTCCGGTGAACAGGCCTCGGGAGGCCCGGAACAAGGAGGTACGCCTGGTGATTCTCAAGGGAACCAAGGGGACGGTAAATCTCAAGGTGGAGGCCTGAACCCCAGGGGTGGTGGCGGACGCGACCGGCAAGGTGATCCCGGTCGGCCGATTGCTCCCAAGGACGAGAAGGAGACGAAACCGACGCCGCATGCGGAGACTTCGCCCATGAATGCGGAGGAGACCGTCGCGCCGGACCGTGAACAGTCGAACCTGGTTTTGCGAAAGCTGGAGGACCTGCTCAAGAATAACCAGGTGACTCCGAAACTCGAGCAAGAGACCGGCATGTCGCGCGAGCAGATGGAGCAGTTCGTGCGGAAGTTCAAAGGAGCACCGAAGGCCGAGCCCGGCAAAGGACGAGAAATCCAGATCAAGCCGGGGGAAAGTCCCAAGTACAGCCCCAATCGCACGCTCCCTGGGCTCAATGCGGGAAGCCGAGTGACCAGTAAGACGGTGCGCGATCGTGACGGGGTCGTCGAGGATCAGATCCGAGACAATGTCGAAGGAGCACGTTTCCAGGTGCCTCCCGAACTTCGCCCGGGTTATGAAGCCTATATGAGCAGCCTCTCTCGATCGAAGGTCCTCAATCCGACACGGTCGGCCCCAGCGGCGAAGTCGGGCTCCGGTGGGAATTGAACGAGCTTCCGGCAAGTTCCGCTTGAGGGCACGGTATCCGGGTCGTCGCCAGCGCCATCGTTGGCGACCGGTTCCCGAGTACCGTCAGCTAATGAGCTTTTGCAGAGACTTTGATTTTTGCGTGGTGAGGTAGGACTTAGACCGATGATAGCTCCCTTGGTGTTGCCTCGCCGTTATCTCGTCGGCTTTGACCTGCGGGACCTTCCTCATCATTTTGCCGATGTCTTGATCATTGGAGGAGGAGTCGCGGGGCTTCGGGCCGCGTTGGGGATCCCCGAGCCGCATCGGGTACTCGTCGTGACCAAGGACGGTGTGGGCGAAAGTAATAGCGCGTACGCACAAGGGGGGATCGCCGGGGTCCTCGATCCTGAGGACCACTTCGACGACCATATCGCCGACACGCTCGCGGCTGGCAAAGGACTCTGCGACCCCGACGTCGTGGCTACCGTGATCAAGGAAGCGCCCCAGCGGATCGCCGAGCTCATGGCGTGGGGGACGGTCTTCGACGAGGTCGACGGCCAGGTCGCTTTGACGCGCGAGGGGGGGCATTCCCACGCCCGAATCGTCCACGCGTTGGGAGATGCGACCGGCCGGGAACTCATGCGGGCGGTGATCGCGCGGGTTGGCACGCAGAGGAACGTGCGCGTTTGGCAAAACAGTTTCACGATCGATCTGCTGACCCACGAGGGCCGCTGTCGGGGCGCCCTGGTTTGGGATCGTCGGCGCGGCCCGGCGTTCGTCTGGGCTCGAGCCGTCGTACTCGCCACCGGAGGGGCAGGGCAGCTTTTCCGAGAGACGACGAACCCGGCCATTGCCACGGGCGACGGCCATGCCCTGGCGTATCGCGCCGGAGCCGAGTTGCGTGACATGGAGTTCATGCAATTCCACCCGACCGTCCTGTACATCGCCGGATCAGCGCGACACCTTCTGACCGAAGCGCTCCGCGGAGAAGGGGCGTACTTGCGCGATCGCAACGGGCATCGATTCATGCCCGAGTATCATCCTCTGGCGGAACTCGCGCCTCGCGATGACGTCTCGCGCGCGATCACGGCACAGATGGCCAAGACGCAGCACCCCAGCGTCTATCTCGATCTCTCGCATCTCAATGCCGCTTACATTCGCGAGCGCTTCCCGGGGATCGATCGCTTGTGTCGAGGATTCGACCTCGACATCACCCGCGACCCCATCCCCGTTCGTCCGGGTGCCCACTACATGATTGGCGGAGTGACCATCGATCAAGATGGAAGGACGACCCTACCCGGACTCTGGGGGGCCGGCGAGGTCAGCAGCTCCGGCCTCCATGGTGCGAATCGCCTGGCCTCGAACAGCCTGCTCGAGGGTCTCGTCCACGGCGCCAGGGCTGCGGAAGATATCGTCCGTACGCTCGAAGCGGATGGGAGTCGTCCTCTGGAAGTCCCTCCGATCTACGGCGTATCCGTCCCCGAGGGGCATGAACCACTCGATCTCGCCGATATCCGCGACTCGCTCAAAGCCCTGATGTGGCGTTCCGTGGGCATCACGCGCGACGCGACCCGCCTTTCCGAGGCAGCCGACCAGGTCGACTTCTGGTGCCGGTACGTCCTTGAGCATGCCTTTCCGGATCCCGCCGGTTGGACCATGCAAAACATGTTGATTGTTGCGAGGCTCATGATCGCCGCCGCCTCCGCCCGCGAAGAGTCGCGTGGGGTGCATACACGACGCGATTTTCCCGACCCCGATCCCTCCTGGGTTCGGCATATCAGCCTTGAACGTCCCGCCCTCGAAATCGGCGATCACAGCGAACGTATTCTCATGCCGTTCGAGGGTTCGTCACAGTCACAGCCCTAGTACGACTCCGAAAGGAATCGAGGGACTGCATTCTGGGTGGACATTTGGCATGTCGCTGACGCACTCCGAGACATCATACCAGCCATGGGCGTTTCGGATCTGGACGGCCATCGAGGCGAAGATAGCGCGGATCCTCGGGGACGGTCGGACCGTGTCATCTTCCATCACGAGTCATCCCCAGGAACGTCTACCTCATCCATCAGAGTTCCCGCTTTGACGTTGAAGTAGGTCGCGAATTGCTTGACATGCTTCATGTTCAAGGGTCGTCGGCCGTTCATGATGTCGCTGATCGTCGAGACCGTCATGCCGGTCGCTCGGGCAACCTCAGACTGAGAGACCCCCTTTTGCCCGATGAGGTACTTGACCATCTCAATGCCTGAGACTTTGGTTTTTGGATAGTGCTCGTCTTCGTAGGCTTCCACGATATCGGACAGCAAATCCAGGTAATCCTCTTCATCCTCCGTGAGATCGTCTCGCATCGTTAGGTCATCAATGACGGCGAACGCTTGCTCAAGCTCCTCTTCGGAACGAATCGGCCGAAGCCAGAATCGGTTGATTAGTTCTTGGTACGGTTTCGGCACGGGAGCCAGTTTCTTCGCAGGCATGCCTTTCCCCTTTCCAGAATCTACGGGGCTTATGCCCCGCAGTCTCGTTTCCAATGATTCTTCATGTAATCTGCATGCGTGAGAATAGTCCTGATATAGATCCGGCCTTTGCTGACACGCTTGGTCCTGGGGTTGAGTCGGGGGTGGTGGATCTTTGCGATCAAGCGAAAGCGATTCCATCCGATGTTGAAGACCACGCACTTCCCGACTAGATCCGCGTCGGAGAACATCTCGCGGACATCGTTGAAGCTCAGCCACTCGACGTCGACTCCAGTAACGGCATCATACCAGGCATCCAAGAGGGGCTTAGTTGCGGGAAACTGAGTGTAAAAGTCTTTCAGTCGCTTGTACTTGATGACCCGCATCCCGCTTAGCCTTTTCTTATGTCCTGGTATCACTCGCCCCCTGACAACTGAATAGTGTACTGGAAAACAGAAAACGTCAAGCGTAAAGTTCGCGAAAACAGAAAACTCCTGGGGTGCGATTCCAGCCATAACCCTCGTGCCCTTTCGCTCGTAGCGAGAGACAAGGCGGGCGCAAAGAAACAGCCGAGACCTCCCGTCCGCGAACAGGAGAGGGCCTCGGCGGTACTCAAGATCCACGGTAGGTTGCTTGGCCAGGCTAGGCAGCCTCTTGCGATTTCCCTGCCCCTCTGCCCAGGCCAGGAACCGTCTCACCGCCCGCATGTAGGCTTTCCGCGGTTGACCAATGTTTGTCCTAACGAAACAAAGTTAGATATCTGATTTCGAATGGAATTTGGGGTTCGCTCTGCCGACTCTCAATGGGACTCGGTCCCTCGTTCCGGGGTGTTGGATCAGAGGATCTCGGAAAGGCATCGGAACGAGCGACCTTGGCGTACGGGAGGGTCGAGCCATCGTGTTTTCGGAAGGACGCGAGGCGTGAATCCTTCGAGCCGCTGCTCATCAAAGTGAAAGATATGCTCGAGTTTTGTCTTGATGATGGGGCTGCTTGACTCTTGAAGCTTGCTCATGACCTGGTTGTCGTCGGTCAAGAGATCGTCTTTGGTCAGTTCGCCAAGCCGGAATCCCTCGCGGAGGATGTCGGCAAATTCATTGTAGATATAGGATTCTATAGAGCTTGCCCACCAATCCCGATTCATCACGGAGAATGCCGTCACGGCCTCGCGCGCGATTTCCGCATGCTCGAAGGCGATGGTGTCGTCGATCACCGTGAGGTCATTCAAGAAGCGTGCGATCGTCTCGGGGGTCGTGACCTGGCAGGCGAGGCTGTCACGAAAGAAATAATCGAGTCGGTCGGCGCAGAGCGCTGGGAGCGGGCGTTCGAGAAGCGGATAGACGGAGTCGTCGAAGAACTCCTGAGGCTGGAAATGAAGGGCTTGGAGGGCTGCGACGATATCGGCACGTTCGAGGAAGAGCGGCTTCAGTTGCTCATGGTGGTCCTGTTCCTCCGACGCGAAGACGAAGTCAACCGCGTGAGAGAAGGCGGTGTGGGAGATGTCGTGCAGGAGCCCGGCCACCTGCTCGCGGAGGGACGCTCCGAGGCGGCGCAGCAGCACGAAGACTCCGAGCGAATGCTCGAAGCGAGTCACCGTCTTGAAGGGGAAAGCGAAAGCGGAAGGCCCGGCTTGACGGATTTGACGCAACCGCTGGAACGTGGGGCAGGCAATCAACGCAAGCAACTCTGGTTCACGGATCTCCACATCGCCGTAAACCCTGTCGTTCCAATGCATCGGGGCCTCTCCACAATCGCTGCGCGGGAGCGAGGATGATCCAGGCTCCTTCTCTTCGATCATGGGTTTCCTAAGGAAGAAATTCAAGGGGAGCCACGGAGGGCACACTTCCAGGTTGTGGCTAAGTTGAGCGATCGGGAAAGGTTAGGGGACGGGAATGTGGTCGAGGATGCGCCCGAGCAAGTCATCCGTGGTCAAACCTTCGGCGTCGGCTTCGTAGCTCGCGATGATGCGATGACGCAACACATCGCGGGCAAGACTCTTGACGTCGTGCGGGGTGACGTAGTCCCGACCATAGAGGAAGGCATGTCCTCGTGCCGCTCGCACCAGAGCGATCGTCGCTCGCGGGCTCGCTCCGAGTTCGAGCAGGGCTGTCATGTCGAGACCGTAATGCTGCGGCTCTCGGGTCGCACGGACGACATCGACAACGTATTCTTTGATCGCGGGAGCGACGCGGACCGCAGCCGCCTGGGCACGAAACGCGAGAACATCCTGGGGACCGAACAGAGGGATCGACTCACTCGCGCTGGCCTCTCGCGGTGATGGTTCGCTCACGCTTGGCAGCTCGAGCATGGCGAGCTCAGCATCGCGATTGGGATAATCCACCGTGAGCTTCATCAAAAAGCGATCAAGCTGAGCTTCGGGAAGGGGATAGGTCCCTTCGTGTTCGATGGGGTTCTGGGTGGCGAGTACCCAGAAAGTTTCCGGTAGCACGACGGTTTCGTCACCGATCGTGATTTGCCCCTCTTGCATCGCCTCGAGCAAGGCGCTTTGCACTTTGGCGGGAGCGCGGTTGATCTCGTCGGCGAGCAAGACGCTGGTCACGATCGGGCCGGGTCGGACGTCGAACGTCCCCGTCGCCGGTCGATAGATCTGGGTGCCCGTGAGGTCAGCCGGAAGGAGGTCGGGCGTAAATTGGATCCGACGAAACGGGAGTCCCAAGGCGGCCGCCAGCGCCCGAACCGAGCGCGTCTTCGCCAGCCCCGGAACCCCTTCTATCAAGACGTGTCCACCTGTTAGAAGGGCGATCACAAGGCGTTCGAGCAACGGCCGTTGCCCCACCACGCTTGCTTCCAACCGCTCGATCAGGTCCGAAAGACCACGCTCCGCGGCTTGCGGCGGACAGTCGACAACCTCGGACATGAGCGAGCGATTCCCCTCAAGAATTTAAAGTGCGGACAGCCTGGAGTTGGCTTGACACCCACTTGTAATAGTGCGTTCACTCTTCGTCGGCGAAATCAACGGGAGCGTCTACGCTCCATCATCTTGCGCAAGACCTCCGACGCGGCGGCACTCGAATCCTTGTACACCGGCTTGGAGGCGGTCTCCGGTTCCTTGGCCGGCGTCTTCTTCACGTAGAAGGGGTTGGACTCGTCGATGAACTCATCGGTCGGGTCCTCAGTGACGCCCAATTCCTCGTCGTCGTCTGCCTCTTCCTCATCCTCAAGATCGGGCTCGGGATCCCCAGCCCCTTCCGGTAGTCGTTCGAATTCTTCCGCGTCGATCGCAGGTAGCCCCGCGGCAGCAGGAGGCGGAGTTGCCTTGGTAGGCGGTGTGACTGCGACAGTAGGAGGGCCGCTTGCCGTAGGTTCTTTAGCTGAAGGTTCCTTAGCCGTAGGTTCCTTAGCCGAAGGTTCCTTGAAGGCCGTGATCGTCATCGTTTCCCCCTTATAGACTCCGGAGGGACGATCCGGTTGCGGACTCGCATTGTCCGCGACCAACCACGATTCGATGTCGTCATGGCTGACGTCATCAGGCGATGCGGATCGTGGCGCGGCCGGCGCTGGGGCTGTTGCGGCCGGCTTAGTCGCGGCAATCGGCGCGTCCTGGATCGACACGGCGAAGGTAAGGAGACCGATGGTGACTAAATCACGGTCTTTCAACACATGAACTTCGGTTATAGCTTTACCATTGACGAGGGTGCCGTTTCGGCTCCCCAAGTCGCGCACTGTCACCTGAGCCGCCGTCACTTGGAATTCGGCGTGCTCACGGCTCACTTGGTCACTGTTCGGGCGAAGATTACAAGTCTCGCCCCTCCCGATTTTGAAAACCGGGGCCGCGAGGGGAATCACTTTTCCCTCGGGTTTGCCCTGAACGACGATCAGCTGCACTTTCATGTGGGAACCGTCCCGACCACTTGGGTCAACAGCAACTGTTCGGCAGGAAGGGGGCGCGAGGTTTGAGCCTGCCTCCTTCCAAGCATGGACGGAAAGACCGACACCCTATCTTGAAAATGACCACCGACATTCAACCGGTACCAACAAGAAAAACAGTGATGAAACGGGAGGGATTCCGAATAACTCGCACGAACTTGGACCTTCGGTTTTCATGGCCTTTATGATCACGGAAACCCGGGAATAAGAGATCGGGCCGTGTCGCCTCATGGACCGAACAACCCTGAGGCTGTTTCTGAACCGTCAACAGAATGAATTCTATCGAACAGAATGAATTCTATCGAACAGAATGAATTCTATCGAGAATGGAACGAGTTCCAAGACATTAGAAGCCAACTCCCATGAATTTCTGAATCGGCGAGACTGCGACGGTGAATCAGTGTTTTCTTTCGATCCGAATTCCAAGACTATCTTCGTCTGGTCCATGAAGGATTGCGGTAGACTTCATCGGTCAATGCATGGATTTGGAAACGCTCGGACTCGCTCAGAGCGCTCGGCATCGATTCAAGTTCGAGGGTACTAAGAATCGGATCACGGAGGAGGTCGGACCAATTCGTTGCTGTTGTCGATTCTCCGCAGAGTTCTCGAAGACCGGGAAGTTCGGGGGTCGAGTCCGACCGTTGCAGCAGCAGGGAGCCGTGTTGTAGGACCGCTCCGGCCCGCCGCCGTTGGGCACTCCCAACGATCTTAGCGTTCCCGATGACGAGATCCTCGGCATCGCGATCCGCAAAGCATAAGAATGGTCGTTGGGAATCTATCTTCGAGTTGTACTCTCCGCGGCGCCTCGCGTCGACCCCATGTTGCCGTAATACATTGGCGATGATGCTATGAATGCATTCGTAGAGTTGTCCGCCCCGCCCTGAGCGAGGATGCGTTGTAGGTAAAATTAAGGCATACGTGACCTCATGATGATGCCAGATGGCTCCGCCACCCGTGAGCCGTCTGACAACGGCGGCATCGTGCCACCTTGGATCCGCCTCCAGGTCGTTTACATGCTGGAAATAGCCAAGACTCAACGTCGGGACTGACCATCCATACGTGCGGAAGACCGCGAAATCGGGGGAGTCGGCCACCGCATTCAGCATGACCTCATCCACGGCCATGTTGAAGGGACCGTCACCCCGCTCGTAAGGCAGAACTCGGCAGCCTAAGATCATGGGATTCAAACCGGTACGTCTCGGGATACGTCGAACTTGACGAAAGCCGTCGCGAGCAACGGAAGAAATGCACCACATGCGATCATGGTGACAGCCATGGCCGTTAAAAATGCTGCGATCTTGCTACCACCCAGCGCAAAATAAGCCAGAGCTCCCACCACTGTTGCTGAGATGGTAATCACGCTTACAAATGCCAACTTGGCGATGACGAGCAGAGACTGTCTTCCCATTGTCTGGAAGTCAAAAAAAATCCCATTGGTGCGAGGGGTAGGAAACCAGAGGAAAAAGAGATTCTCGATTTCTACAAAGAGAATGTTCAAAGGAACAATGAGTAAGGCGGTCGCCAAGAGGCGAGCGACGTTCGACGGCATGAGGCGCGTGGTTGTGGCCAGGATCATCCACTGGCTCAGAATCAGGATCAACGAAGGGGTAGCGATCTCGCCCAGCACGATGCGTATGGGAGAAAGCGGTAAGGCCTTGAGTTCCTCGATATGCGATCGGTCGTTACGGAAGTCAAAACCGAGGATCAAGGGACCGAACAGGAAGGCATTGAGAAACATTCCCGCTCCCACAAAGGACAACGCCTGTCCGCGAGGAGTCTGTCGATTTCCCTTCAACGTCAGGTAGAGCGACGCCATGGAAAACAGGAAAAGCAGGGCCATCGAAAGGAGGCGAGCAGGCTGTCGCGTGAGGGAAACCACCTGCCTCCAAAGATTGGGGCCTACGCCTCCCCACCAGGGAAAGGAGGGCAAATAGACTCTCGACCCCTCGGGAGCAGACCGTTCCAGGTCTTGATGGGAACTCTGGAGCCGTACCAGGAGTCGGGCACTTGCGCCGGCTGCCACTTTATGGTAGCCAACGTCGATCATGAGCACGACGCCGATCAGCACGAGAACCTCCGCGAGGCCGATCGCCGACCACATCACGAGGTCTGGCCAGAGATTCGACGACGTGAAGGCCATCACGAAAGGCCGGAACGGTAAGGTCAGAACGTATACCAGCGGTGATCGCACCAGCTTCTTCATGACCTGGCTGGAACTGAGGCCGATCACTTGACGATCCCAAGTCACGAAACTGATGAGGATCAGGATCGTCCCCACGACCATCGAAGTGTGACGACGAGAAGGCACCATCTCTGCCAGCATCGACGACAGCAACCCCACAACCAAAGTGATCAGATAGAGCAATTCCGTTGCCAGGAAAATCGCGACGAATCCCGACAAAAGACTCGAAGCGTGCCGGCCAACCACCAAGGTCATGAAGATCGCTGAGCCAAACGCCACTCCCAACGAAAAAATTAAGCGATAGATCAAGAGCGTGCGGCGCTGAAATGGGGCGGCGAAAAGAAAATCCACTTCCGCCGATGAGAAATAGAGTGCGCGTTCGCTGCTGGAAAGCACCACGTTGAGCAGGCAGAATCCCAGCAAGGCAAAGGGTCCGAAGAACCGGAAGAGATTGACCTGCCGACCGTGCATCGAAGGGCTAATAAACATAGATATCAGGAGCGGTACAAACAAAAGCATGCCTATAGCTGCAAGCAACAGGCCCTTGAAGCTCAGGAGGTTTCGCCGCGTGCGGCGGATCCAACCGTACATGCGTAGCCTGAGCAAGAGCCAGAGTGCGCGATCCATTCTAGGCCTCCGTCGCCGGCAGGCTCACGGGGGGCTCGGATGCCTCGGTAAGTCTGAAGAAGAGATCCTCGAGGGTTTCTTGCCGGCCGTTCTCACACATTTCTTGCCGAAGGCGGTTCAGACTGGAATGCATGAGCATCCGGCCTTTGTGAAGGACCAGAATCGAGGTGCAGAGGCCTTCGATCTGCGACAGCAGGTGTGAGCTGACGATGACCGCGGCGCCGTTCTGGGCCCGTTGCCGGATCGAATCCCGCATGGTCCTGATGCCGCGAGGGTCAAGGCCCGTGAGGGGTTCGTCGAGCAGGATCGCCTTCGGATTGTGGAGGTAACCGCAAGCGATCGCGACCTTTTGTCGCATCCCCCGCGAGAGTTCGGTGGCCAGCGCATCGCGATGATCAATCAATTCAAACTGTGCGAGGAGCTTCTCCGCGTGCACGGTCCAGTCGTCCACGCGGTAGACGCTCGCCACGAACTTGAGATGCTCCCAAACGGTCAAGGTCGCGAAGAGATTGGGATTATCGGGCACGTACGCCAAGGCGGCCTTGGCCGCAACGGGCTCGGTGGCGAGGTCGTGGCCGTCGATGAACACACGGCCTCGCGTGGGCACGAGGATGCCGGCGAGGGCCCGGATGGTCGACGTCTTCCCTGCGCCATTGGGTCCAACCAGGCCGAGAATCTCGCCGGGGGCCACGCGAAAGGTAATGCCCGCGACGGCGACCGTGTCTCCATAGATCTTATGGTAATCCTCGACCACGATCGACACGACGACCCCTCTAACGGGCAGCTCGATTTCTCAACCCCGGTCCTCCAAGCCTCGCATCCGGTCAGCTTGACTCCCTCTTGCCGCGCGAGCAAGGGAGAACCTCGCCACAGCCGCTTATTTCTTCGATTCCGTGGCTCCGGAGGCCGTCCACTTGAGAATCGGCTCTTTCGCGGCTTTCACTTCATCCGGACGACAGATGGGGGTGCTGAGCGGGGCGTCGTGCAGCGTCTGCGGGTCCTCCGTGGCCATGGACAGCAGGACTTGTGCGAACGCCTCCAGAGTCTCACGACTCTCGGTCTCCGTCGGTTCGATCATCAACGCTTCGGGGACGATCAACGGGAAATAGACGGTTGGGGCGTGGATGTTGTAGTCAATGAGCCGCTTGCCGATGTCCATCGCGCGAACCCCTCGCTCGCGGGCGAGACCTCGCGCCGAGGCGACGAACTCGTGCATGCAGGTCTCACCAAAGGGAACCGGCAGGGTGTCGCGCACCAGGGCCATCAGGTAGTTGGCGTTCAGGACCGCGTGTTGAGCAATGCGTTTGAGTCCTTCGGGGCCTTGGCTTCGGATATAGCAGTAGGCTCGGAAGAGTACGCCTGTGTTGCCGAAAAAGGAGCGGACACGGCCGATCGACCGGGGACGATCATAGTCGAGGCGGTAGGTACCGTCGGCGCTCTTCTCCACAATGGGAGCGGGGAGGTACGGGGCAAGTTGGCGTCGGACGGCGATGGGTCCGGCTCCCGGTCCTCCCCCTCCATGAGGCCCTGAGAAGGTCTTGTGTGGGTTGTAGTGCATGAGGTCGGCCCCCATGTCGCCAGGGCGAACGGCTCCCAGGATCGCGTTCATATTGGCGCCATCAAGATACAAGAGGGCGCCTCGGCCGTGCAGCAATTCGGCGATTTCCCCCACCTGTGGATCGAACAAACCGACCGTGTTCGGGTTGGTGATCATGAACACGGCGGCTTGATCGTCGAGTTTGGCTTTGAAGTCGTCGAGGTCGACCAAGCCTCGGGCGTCGCTCTTGATCGTGACGGCCTCGAAACCTGCGAGTTGGGCGGAGGCCGGATTGGTTCCGTGGGCGCTGTCGGGAATCAGAACCTTCGTGCGGTTCTCGCCGCGATCGCGGAAGTAAGCCGCGGCCACCAAGAGCGCCGTCAATTCACCCTGGGCGCCCGCCGCGGGTTGGAGACTGACGGCATCCAGGCCGCCGATCTCGGCGAGGATTTGCTGGAGGTCGTAGAGGATGGCGAGTAGACCTTGCAGGGTGCTTTCGTCTTGATAGGGATGCTGGGCACCCAGACCCGGCAAGGCGGCGAGTCGCTCATTCCGCTTCGGGTTGTACTTCATCGTGCACGAGCCGAGCGGATAAAAGTTGGAATCAATCGACATGTTTAGTGACGATAAATTCGTGTAATGCCGCACGACGTCGAGCTCGCTCAGCTCGGGGAGGGGCGGGGCCGCATCGTTGCGATGGTGCGACGGGATCAATTCGTCAAGTGTTCGGGAGGGGACATCAGAGGCCGGCAGGTACGCCGTCGCTCGACCGGGACGGCTGGACTCAAAAAGGAGAGATGGGGCTTCGAGCTTGTACATGAAAGCATTCCTGAGAATCGTGCCGCTTGATCTGTACGGGATTGCGTAATCTCAAGACCTCGGAGTCGAAGCGATGGGTGCCGGTGTCTGCTCCCGGGCATCGACGAACGCTCGGGTTCAGATCGAATCGAGCGCTCGACGATAAGCGATGGCCAGGCCGTCGATCTCGGCGCGCGAGCGTTTCTCGGTGACGGCCACGAGGATCAGATCCGCCCATTCGGACGACCAGCGGCCGAGCGCGATTCCACCGTGGTAGCCGAGTCGGCCAACCTCGGCAAGCACGCGGGCCGGATCCTTGGTTGAGCGAAGCACGAATTCCTTGAAGTAAGGGCCCTTGTAGGCCAGCGACAGTCCGGGAATCGCACAGAGCTGCTCGGCGGCGTAGTGGGCCTTTCGGGTTGAGAGTTCGGCGACTTGCCGGAGCCCCTGGGGGCCGATGGCCGCGAGGTAGATGCTCGCACGGAGTGCGAGGAGGCCCTGGTTGGTGCAGATATTCGAGGTCGCCTTCTCGCGGCGAATGTGTTGCTCTCGGGTCTGGAGGGTGAGAACCCAACAGCGTTTGCCGTTACGGTCGGTCGTCTGCCCCACGATTCGGCCTGGCATTTTGCGCACATACTCTTCGCGGCAAGCCATGATTCCGAGGTAGGGTCCTCCGAAGCTCATTGGGTTGCCCAGCCCTTGGCCTTCGGCGACGACGATATCTGCGCCATAGGACGACGGGCGACGAAGCAGGCCGAGACTGACGGGGTCGACGCTGACGATGGCCAGCGCCCCTTTACGGTGAGCCGCCTCGACGAGCTCCTCGACCTCTTCGAGCTGGCCGAAAACGTTGGGGTATTGGAGGATGACCGCGGCCGTATCCTCGGTGAGAGCGGCGCTGAGGTCCGCTGCCGTGACGCGACCATCACGGGCCGGCACCGTGACGAGCTCGGGCTCGAGGTTGGCCATGAAGGTGGTAAGGATCTGGCGATACTCGGGATGGACGGTTCCTGCGATCACGACTCGGCCCAGGCGGCGCGTAATGGTCAAGGCCATGAGCATGGCCTCGCCCACGGCCGAGCCGCCGTCGTAGAGACTGGCGTTCGAGACGTCGAGACCCGTCAATTCGGTGATCAGCGTTTGATACTCAAAGGTCGCTTGAAGCGTCCCTTGGCTGGCCTCGGGTTGGTAGGGCGTGTAGGCCGTGAAGTATTCGCCTCGGCCGGCGAGTTGATCCACGACCGCCGGGATGAAGTGGTCGTAGCTTCCACCCCCCAAGAAACAGGGACGCTGGTCCCCCCCGACATTCGTGGCCAGCAGGTTGCCTACTTCCTCGGTCAACTCGAGCTCGCTAAGTGCTTTCGGGACCGCGAGCGGGCGCTGGAGTCGGAATTGCTCAGGAATATTCTGGAAAAGCTGATCGATCGACTCGAGCCCAAGGGCCCCGAGCATGACGCGAACGTCATCGGGCGTATTTGCGATATAAGCCATCACTCGATCCCTGTGCCTGCCTCAAGGCAGAAGAGGCTGCCTCGAGGCATCGATTTTCGAAGCGATTGGGTGGAAAGGGAATGGAGTCCCTTGTCGTGGGGACTCCGTGTGGATGTGCGCCGGGGAGACGAGGTTGAGAAGGAGGAGGGCGACGTTACCGTGACTCGGACTCGCGCGAGAAGGGGAGTACGCGCGACGGGTGCGGAACGTCGCCTTCGAGGGAGTGATCAATGAGGCTCCTCGGCAACCTTTCGTTCGTAGGCATCATGATCCAGGAGATTATCGATCGCCGACGGGTCGTCGACGCGAATTTTGATCAGCCAGCCCTTGGTATAGGGAGCCTCGGCCAGGAGCTGGACGTTACCGCTAACGGCGGAGTTGACCTCGACGACCTCTCCCGCGATGGGAGCATAGAGATCACTGACCGCCTTGACGCTTTCGATTTCGCCAAAACTTTTGCCCGGGGTGAGTTTCGTGCCCACGGCTGGGAGGTCGATGACGATCAGGTCGGTCAATTGATCCACCGCGAAGCGGGAGATTCCGATCGTCGCGACGTCGCCGTCGAGATGGACCCATTCGTGTGAGGGCGCGAACTTAAGGGTCTTGGGATCCATGTAGGCTTAATCCTCTCTGGCAGTGAAGTGAGCGGTCAACGTGCCGCTACTTGCGAATCGGAACGGCGAAGGAAGGGAAGTTCAACGACCTCCGCGGGCTCTTCTCGGCCACGGACGTCGACGCGAAGGGCTGTGCCGATCTCTGAGACCGCCGGGTCGACCAGAGCCATGGCGAGGCTCAATCCCAGGGTCGGAGAAAAGGTCCCCGAGGTGACCAGGCCGACGTCTTGGCCACCCTGGCGTACGATCGACCCTTGGCGGGCGATCCGCTTACCTTCGACCCGAATGCCGACACGAGTCTGGCCCGGATCTGCTTTGAATTTCTCGAGTGCGTCGCGACCAATGAACTCCCCTTTACGGAGCTTGACCGCCCAGCCCACTCCTGCCGCATACGGATTGATCGTTTCCGAGAGCTCGTGACCATAGAGGGGCATCGCCGCCTCGAAGCGAAGGGTATCCCGAGCTCCCAGACCACACGGTAAGATACCATACGTTTTGCCCGACTCGAGCAGGGCGTTCCAGACCTTCTCGGCCTCCGTCGCAGGGACGATCAGCTCGAGGCCGTCCTCGCCGGTGTAACCCGTTCGGCTCACGACGGCATCCACGGAATCGAACAGTCGGCCCATGGTCGCATGATAGTACTTCAGCGAATCAAGCGGAGCCGGGAACAGGGGTTGAAAGGTTTCGAGAGCCTTGGGACCTTGAACGGCGATCATGGCCGTGTCGAGCGTGCGGTCCACAAGCTGGGCGACGGCCGCTTCTCGGTGGCGTTCGAGCTGGTCGACGACGGTGGAGCGATTGGAGGCGTTGCAAACGACCAGGTAACCGTGGGATAGCCGATAGACGAGGATGTCGTCGAGGAGACCACCTCCGCCGTTGGCCATCAGGCTATATTGAATCTGGCCGGGTTGCAGCCGAGCGACGTGGTTCGTGGTAAGTCGTTCGAGCCAGTCGATGGTGTCATCGCCCGCGAATGTCAGACGACCCATATGGCTGATGTCGAAGAGACCGACGCGCTGACGTACCGCGTTGTGTTCTTCAACGATGCTCGAATACTGGACGGGCATTGCCCAACCCGCGAAGTCGACGAGCTTTCCTCCGTGCGACTGGTGCCAGGCATGCAGCGGTGTCACTAACAGGTCTTCGACAGACATCGAGCATTTCCTTGGCGTTGCGAGGTGTTCGGATGGGACATCGCTTCCAGACGGGGTGTTATTGTAGAGCTTTGGGCCACCCCGCGACAACACCCAATGCTTGAGCGCCCTTGGATCCCGCTTCCGGCGTGATCTTCACAAGAACGCAACATGAAGGCCGCATTGACGGGGCCACGCTCCTCGTTCACGATCATCTCTCTAATCGCCGGATCGTTGGTACGCACCGAATCCGTTCCCGGAATGACACGGTGCGAAACATGCTGATTTGTATAAAAATAGATGGCTGCGGCGATTCGGTTAACCTCTCTTGGATCGTCAAGAGACCAAAAGTGAGCAGGAACATCGATGTCGATAACGACGGAACGCTCAGGCGAAGTAGTTCAGGGCGTCGCGAAAACCGAGTATCAGCGGCGCCTTGCCGAGCGGCGTGCTCGCGCGGATCGATTGTCTCGTCGCGAACGTGTGATCACTGAGGCACGATTGGTTCTGTTCCTCTCGAGCCTGCTCATCGCCTGGGGGATTTGGGGGGCTAAGCTTCTCGCCCCTTGGTGGATCGGCGTACCCGTTGTCCTCTTTGCCGTGCTGGTCCTGATCCATGAGAAGATTCGCCGCCGGGTCTCCACGGTGCGCCGGGCCGTTGAGTTTTATGAGCGAGGGATTGCGAGGATCGACGGAGACTGGGCTGGCAGAGGGGTGCAAGGGGAACGGTTCCTTGATGTCGAGCATCCCTACGCGGCCGACCTGGACCTGTTCGGCAAGGGCTCTCTCTTCGAGCGGATCTGCACGGCACGCACCGGTTCGGGGGAAGAGACCTTGGCCCAATGGCTGCTGAACCCGGCTTCCTCAAAGGAAGTCATCGCGCGGCAGGACGCGATTGCCGAGCTTCGGCAGCGGCTCGATCTTCGAGAGGATCTCGAGCTTCTCGGCGGCGACGTCCGTGCCGGTATCAACCCTTCGGTACTCGAGGAGTGGGGCAGGGAGCCTCGCGCTTTTCAGGGGATCGCCGTCCGGATCGTGGCCGGACTCCTCGCGGCGTCGGCGATTCTCGCGATCGTGGCTTGGGCGACCGCCCTCATGAGCGGGAAATGGGTCGTTCTTGTCTTTCTTGTCGAGCTTCTCTTTATGAAAAGCCAGGCGAGTCGGGTGCACCGAGTTCTGGCGAATCTCGATCGACGAACGCACGACCTGATCCTCCTTTCGGAATTGTTGGAACGGCTTGAACGTGAGTCGTTCGCCTCACCGAAGCTAATCGAGCTGCGATCGGCCTTGGATCATGAAGGCTCTACGGCTTCGCATGTGATCGCACGGCTGGCGCGGCTCTTGGCCCTGCTTGATGCCCAGCGCAACCAGTTCTTCCTCCCCATCGCGGCGCTCCTGCTCTGGAGCATTCAATTTGCGGCGATGATCGATGCGTGGCGCGGCGAGCATGGTGCCGAGATCGGTCGTTGGCTCGCAGCAGTCGGTGAGTTTGAAGCGCTCGCTGCCTTGGCGACCTATTCGTGGGAGAACCTGGAGGATCCGTTTCCGACCGTCGAGAATTCGGGAGCGGTTTTCGAGGCGGAAGGCCTGGGACATCCACTCCTTCCCGAGGCCACTTGCGTCCGCAACGATCTTGTTTTGAATGAGGAGCATCGCTTGCTACTGGTGAGCGGTTCCAACATGTCGGGTAAGAGCACGCTGTTGCGCGCGGTCGGCATCAATACGGTCCTGGCGCTGGCGGGGGCGCCCGTGCGTGCGACGCGACTACGGGTTTCCTTCCTCTCGGTCGGCGCGACCTTGCGCATTCAAGACTCGTTACAAGCCGGCCGTTCTCGCTTCTATGCGGAGGTCACGCGTCTGAAACAACTCGTCGACCTGACCCGGGGTCCTCGACCGTTACTCTTCCTGCTCGATGAGATTCTCCACGGTACGAACTCTCACGATCGTCGCGTGGGGGCCGAAGGACTCCTGCAAGGGTTCCTCGAGCGGAGAGCGATCGGACTCGTCACAACCCATGACCTCGCTCTTACGGATGTCGTGGAGACGATCGGCAGCATTGCGGCGAACGTTCACTTTGAGGATCAGTTCGAGAGCGGGGCGCTTCTGTTCGACTATCGGATGCGGCCCGGCGTGGTGCGCAAGAGCAACGCACTCGCCTTGATGCGTGCCGTGGGGCTCGACGTTTGATGGGCGCTTGGGCGCACGAGCACTCTGGCCCAAAGAATCAGCATCGAGTACGCTACCGACTTGGATGTCGTGCTCCTCTCTCTTGGGCCCGGGAACCGAAACTCATGTCGACGACGCTCCTCACCGCCGACCAGCTCGAGACGCTGCGCCGTTACAATACTCCCACCATTTCCAATGCGATCGAGCTTTTTAACGTTCGTCCGCGGAACGTCGGCTTTTTGCCGCATCAGATTCGCTGCTTGCTCCCCGACCTGGGCCCGATCATTGGCTACGCGGTGACGGCGCAGACGAGCGCCACGCCTTCAACCGAAGAAGGTCCCGACCTCCTTGGGGATTACCTCCGGTACGTCGCGGCGCAACCGGGTCCGAAGATTGCCGTGGGCCAGGATCTCGACAATCCGGCGGGCCTCGGAGCCCAATTCGGAGAAGTGACGGCCACGATCCACAAGAAGTTGGGCTGCGTCGGCCACATTACGGACGGTTGCCCGCGCGATCTCGACGAGGTCCACGCACTCGGGTTCCAGCTCTTCGGGCTGAACCCGTGCGTCAGCCATGCCTACGTCAGGCTTGTCGGATTCGGGAAACCCGTCCGATTGGCTGGAGTCGAGATTAAGCCCGGAGACCTGATTCATGCCGATAAGCATGGGGTCTGCCTGATCCCGCACGAGGTTGCGCCTCGGCTCGCGCAGGCCTGTGCGGAGGTCGAGCGGATCGAACGGCCCGTCCTCGAGATCTGCCGTTCGGATCGCTTCTCACTCGAGGAGTACCTTGAGCTGCGTAAGGCGATGAAGCCGGAACTTCACGAGTGAAGCCGCTATCGTGGAGCCACAGGGGCGGGTACTGACTTCGACGGAGTCCTGCCCCTTCCGCTTTCTTTGCGGGCGGAAGTTATCCCTGCGAGAGAGGGCTCGGGACTAGGACCGCATGGGGTCAGAGCGTTCGGCGGGGGTGGACGACCACGGGTTCGAAGCGTTGGTTGCGAAGAACCGCCTCATCCGGACGAGTCTCGTCGATCCGTTTTCCTTCCGCGAACCATCGCCCTTTGCGGAATTCAAAGAGGGCCGTGGAGTGGCGCGGACTCGCGTCCGAGAGATCTTCGAATGTATCGGAATCGAAATGGACGCAGATCAAGGCGAGGAGACGTCGGGTCTGGCGATCCCGAGCCCAGAGCACTTCGTTATGCCAGTTGGCATCTTCCCAACGGTTGCGCTCGTCGGGATCGAGCTTGGCGAGTGCGCCCAAAAAACGCGCTTCGAGCCATTCGCGTTGGAGCCGAAAGAGTTCACGTGCGTGATCGACATGCATTTCTTCGGCGAATTGCCGAGCGGGTCGTCGAATGATGAACCAGGCGGCGACGAGACAGGCCGGTAAGATGCCACCCCAAATGATCAAGGCCATCGGTCTGTCCCCGCCGATCATGAAGAATAAGAGAGCGGACACTCGTCAATTCTAAGTTCGCGGTCGAGAGATCCGCAAGATTACGTTTGAGATTGATGAGTTTTCCATGGAAAACTCTGGGAGTTCGTCGGAGGCAGCTGTCAAGATGACCGAAAAATTCGGAGCCCACATGTCGATTGCGGGTGGTTGCGATCGCGCCGTCCGTGCCGCGGAGTCGTTCGGATTTGCGACTGTGCAGCTTTTCACAAAAAACAATAATCAGTGGAAAGCCGCCCCGTTGACCGAGGCCCACGTCGCCGCGTTCCATTCAGCACTCGAGGAGACGGGGATCGTCTCGCCTATTGCGCACAATTCGTATTTGATCAACCTCGCCAGTCCTGACGATCTCCTCTGGAACAAATCGATCGACGCGATGGTCGTCGAGCTTGAGCGTTGTGAGTCACTTGGCATCGAGGATCTGGTCATCCACCCAGGAGCCCACACCGGTATCGGTGAAGAAAAGGGACTGGAACGAGTTGCCGATGCGATTGATGTCCTGCACGCGAGGACCGAAGGGTTCACCGTCAAGATCGACCTCGAAAGCACGGCGGGGCAAGGTTCGTGTTTAGGCCATCGGCTCGAGCATCTTGGGACGATCATCGACCGTGTCCGAGACCCTGATCGCTTGGGGGTCTGCCTCGATTCCTGCCATCTTTTTGCCGCGGGCTATCCCTTGGCAACCCCGACCGAGTACGATACGACCATGGAAGAGCTGGACCGGGCAGTCGGCGTGGCTCGGGTCAGAGTTTGGCATCTCAACGACAGCCGTCGCGAACGAGGAAGCCGGGTCGATCGCCACGCCGGGATCGGCCTGGGACATCTGGGGTTGGAACCCTTCCGAAATATCGTCAACGACCCGCGTTTCCGCGATATCCCGATGATCCTGGAGACGCCCAAGGGAACCGACGAGAACGGTGAGGATCTCGACGCCCGGAACCTCCGAGTGCTGCGCGAGCTGGTAACTCGATCCTCCACCCCAGTTTGAGGGCATCTCCGGAGGGTTGGGGATCAAGGAAATCCGGTCCGCCATGTCCCACCCACAACTCAACGGCGTCGGTGTCATCACGACACAACTCGGACTCGAGCCGAGCCACTTCATCAACCGCGAGCTGAGCTGGCTCGACTTCAACGAGCGCGTTCTCGAAGAGGCTCGCGACCCTTCGAATCCGCTCCTCGAGCGACTTCGGTTCCTGGCGATCTGTGCCTCGAACCTCGACGAGTTCTTCGAAGTGCGGGTGGCTGGACTTCAAGCTCAGTTGTACGACAACCTCGAACCCCAGGATGCCCCCCCCGACGGAATGGGACCGCTCGCGCAACTCAGCGAAATTGCGCGAAGGGCGCACGACTTCGTCTCCCGACAATACGAGACGTGGTGGTCCCAAGTCCGGCCCGAACTCAGCGAACACGGTATTCACGTATGCGAACCCGGAGCCTTAACGGCTTCCCAAACGGCCTTCCTCGACCACTATTTTGATAGTCAGGTCTATCCGGTCCTGACCCCTCTGGCCATCGACCCTGCACACCCGTTTCCGCATCTCCACAATAAAAGCCTGAACCTGATTTTGCGCATTGAAACGATTGGGCAAGATCCGCCTCGGCAACTGTACGCCGTGTTACAGGTCCCTTCGGTGTTGAACCGGCTCGTTCCGCTCCCAGACGAAGGGGGTGGGCAACGTCGCTTCGTGCTGCTTGAAGATGTGATCGGCCCTCGACTCGATGCGCTCTTCGGCGGATTCAAGGTGGCCGCGTGGGTCGCGTTTCGAGTCACGCGTAACAGCGACTTGACGATTCAAGAGACCGAGGTACGTAGTAGCCTGCTTTCGACCGTTCAAGAAAACTTGAGGATGCGGAAGTGGGGAGCGGCAGTGCGCCTGGAGATCTCGGACCGTGCGGACGACGGGTTCCTCGCCCAGCTCCAGACGGCCCCCGCGCTCGACCTGGATGACCGCGACGTCTATCGCGTGCCTGGCCCGGTCGACCTAACCTCGCTCGTCGCGCTATATAAGTTGGAAGGCTTCCGTGAGCTGAAGGAAACCCCCTTCGAGCCGCAAGTCGTCGCCCCCCTGGCGAATCGGAGTAATATCTTCGCGGCCATCCGCGAGCAAGACCTCCTGGTTCACCACCCCTACGAGTCGTTCGGGTCGGTCATCCAGTTCATCGAGCAGGCTTCGGAAGATCCCCAGGTCCTGGCGATCAAGCAGACTCTCTATCGCACGGCCGACGATAATCCGATCATCAACGCCCTGGCACGAGCCGCGGAAAACGGTAAGCAGGTTACCGCGCTCGTCGAACTCCAGGCCCGCCTCGATGAAGAAAACAACATCGTGAAGGCCCGGGCCCTGCAAAAAGCAGGCGTGCACGTCGTCTATGGGATGGTGGGACTCAAGACGCACTGCAAGGCCGCACTCGTCGTCCGGCGCGATCACGATGGAATTCGCCGCTACGTTCATCTTGGCACCGGCAATTACAATCCCACGACGGCCCGCCTGTACACCGATCTGAGCTTCTTTACATGCCGGCCCCAGTTTGGTGAGGATGCGAGCGCCCTGTTTAACCTTTTAACCGGTTATTCACAGGGGCACACCTGGCATAAACTGATCGTCGCGCCGATGCATCTCGCCGATCGCCTGATCGCGCTCATCGATCGCGAGCGAGAACATGCCGAGGCCGGATTGCCCGCGAGAATCATCGCCAAGATGAACTCCCTGGTCGATCCCAGCGCGATCGAGGCTCTCTACGCCGCGTCGCGAGCAGGGGTCAAGATCGACCTGATCGTCCGCGGAATCTGCTGCCTCCGCCCAGGTGTTCCCGGAGTCTCCGAGAACATCCGGGTTATCAGTGTGGTTGATAAATTTCTCGAGCATTCTCGCATCGCCTACTTTGAGAACGGCGACGATCCTGAGGTCTTCCTTTCCTCAGCGGACTGGATGCCCCGAAACTTCCGACGCCGCGTCGAGATCATGTTCCCGATCGAGGACCCTCGGCTGCAAAACCGGATCGTCGATGGAATTCTGGGCGTCGTTCTGATGGACAACGTCAAGGCTCGCGTTCTTCAAGCCGACGGCAGCTATCGTCGAATTCCGACGGCTCGGCCGGGAGAACCCGTGATCCGCTCTCAGGTTGAGTTCCAGAACATGGCGCGCGAACTCTCCAGTTCCGACTCGATACGCCCTACCGTTCTGGGGGGGCCTGCGGTCGGGGTGCTGCGTGCCCCCGAGCTTTGACGAGGCACCGATCAGCGGCACCGAGGTCGCCATTCCCGCAAGGAAATGGCGACGATTCATCCGTGCGAGGATGTCGAGGATTTCTTGTTCAAATCTTGGATTGTTAGGAGCGAGCCTGGCGACGAAGGTGGGTCGAGAAGGACTCTGCCTCAGGATGTGGAGGCAGCCAGGCGTCGAAACAATCGGGGCTGAGCGACCCATTCGAGGCTCATGACCGGCTCGGACGTCGACCGAAGGGCGGCGATTCCCCCTTTCTTGAGGTCGCAGGAGAAGGAGGACTGCTCGCCGGCGGCCAAAAGCCGAAGGAGCTCGGAAATCGCGGGATTATGGCCGACCAGGAGAAGATTGAAGTGCAGCCGACTACTAAGCCATTCACGAATGGATTTGGCATCACGATCAGGACGAAGGGCGTCGTGGTACTCCACCAAGTTCGTAAGTTTTAAGGCTTCCGCGACGATCTCGGCGGTCCTCGCTGCGCGCGGCAACGGACTCGTGATGATCGCATCCGGGGCAACACCGAGGCGGCGTAGCCCTCTGCCGATTTCTCGCATGCGTTTTTCCCCTTTCGGGGTCAGCGGCCGCTCGTCGTCGGGGATGTCGGGGGTACCGTGGGGAAGTGCGATGCCGTGTCGTAGCAAGTAGAGCCGAGCCATGGTGCCACCTCCCCACGTTGTTTGTCCGACAAAAGCAACATCAATTACCTTGAGCTACGGCTAGTGGTGCGAGCCGGTCAAATTATCCGCGCGCTTCCAACTGGCGGCCTCTTCGCCGTCGAGCCGAAGGGTGAGGCACTTGGCGCTGCCTCCTGCCTTGAGGAACTCGCTGAGTCGCACGACTCGGATCGAGTAACCCGATTCTCGCAGAGCTTGTGCCAATTTCGGAGCCCCGTCGTTGAGAATCACGGTGCGGTCGATCACGACGGCATTGCAACTGAAGGTAATCGCTTCGGCTTCGGTTACCGGGAACAGGTGGGGAATCCGCTCTCGGAGCACGTGCTGCCCGTAGTCGTCGAAGGCCCCCGGATAGTAGATCGCTGTATCTTCGGAGATGGGGCAGAAGCATGTGTCGAGATGATAGAATCGGGGATCGACCAACTCCAAGGGGAGCACTTCCACCCCCAGCCGTGCACCGACCCAGTGGTGACTGCGTGCATCGCTTCGGAACCGGTAGCCGGCATACAGGGCATCACCACAGAAGAGCGCGTCGCCGGCGCCTTCAAAGTAGTACCCTGAAGGCAGAGTGACGACCTCGAAGCCGTGTTCCTTGGCCCAAGCGTCGAAGTAGGGGGTTTCTCCTTGCCTGACGCCGTGGCGGAACTGGGAACTCACGAAAGTGGTGTCGTGGATCAGGCCGGCGTTGGCCGTGAACACCAGGTCCGGCAAGCCCGGGATCGGTTCCAGGGTTTCAATGCGAACTCCGAGATCACGGAGCGTGTGGACAAGTGTTTGCCACTGAAGAAGTGATTCCGCAGGGTCACTCGCAACCAAACGGTTCATCCAAGGATTGATCTCGTACTCGATACCGAAGTAGGTCGGCGCGCACATAAGGAGTCTGGCAGCCGAAGACATGCTTCTGCCTCCCTCCAGTGAAAGTAAAGACATGGGAGAGCTCATCGAACCGGCCAACGCGATTGTGACCGGTTTTCAAGGTGGAACGGCAAACGGTGAATTGAGCATCAAGGCATTAAGTCGGTAACCAAGCTCCGCAGGAAGGGTTCGACGTCGGTGATCAGGCCGATCGTTTGAAAAGTGCCACGATCGCTCAACTTGGTCACCGTCGCAGGATTGATATCGACGCAGACGACCTTGACCCACGCAGGCAAAACGTTGCCCGTCGCGATGGAATGCAAGGCGGTCGCGATCAGAAGCGCGAAACCGACTCCCTGGATCGAGCGTCGCATCTGTTTTTGCGCCTCGAGCGTGTCGGTAATCACCTCAGGCAGCGGGCCGTCGTCTCGGATCGAACCGGCCAGGACGACGTCGACGCCGGCCTTGACGCATTCGAACATGATCCCCGACTTTAATACGCCAGATTCGACGGCGTTGTTGATGCTTCCGAGTCTTCGGATGGTATTTATCGCGCGTAGGTGGTGAGCGTGGCCGTGCTCGACCGACTCTCCGTGGGTGAGGGAGACCCCCAGGCTCGTGCCGAGGAGGGCTTGCTCGATATCATGAGTCGCCAAGGCGTTACCGGCGAACAGAGTTTGGATCCAGCCGCCTCGGATGAGCGCGGCCACATGAGGAGACGAGCCGGTGTGAACGATCGCAGGGCCGCCGACGAGGAGGACTTTTTTCCCCTCCGCGCGCGTTGCCCTGATCGACTCGGCGACCCCTTGGATGCTGATCGCCTTCGGTTTTTCGCTGGAAACGCTCGAGTTCATGAACCCGAAGATATGCGAGTCGCGAGGCCGCTCCAACGGCACCACGCGTACTCCCGTATGTCCGACCACGATCGGGAGACCGAGAGTCACGTCGGTCATGGCCACGCAACGTGCCGAGCCGGTCGCAGGGTCGACCGCGATGCCGCAGTCCATTTCTTGGTCGGCGACATCGATCCATTGGCCGGCGAGTCGGACCTGGGTGCGCTGGTTGGTCGTGCTATAAAAATCCTCCGGGAAGGCACCGGCGATGTCGCTCGGTACCGTCCTCGCGTCCTCGGGGTCGACGGCCGACGCGCCGTGTTCCACCAGGTCGCCGAGGATTTCGTCGAGCTTGGCGCGGGTCTCGGCTCGGATCACGATGCGCGCATAGCTCGGATCAATCCGGCGCGCACCGATCTGGCATTCACGAATCTCGAACGTTCCTTCCATCTGGAGGATGCGATCGAGAATCTTGGGTAACAACAGCGAGTCGATAATGTGGCCTCGGACTTCGACCTCTTCGGCCGCGCCCGAAGGTTCTTTCTCGCTTGGCGAGCTTCCCCAGGCTCCGCTCATGGCGGATGCATCCTTTCTCCGAAGGTCTACATCCCTCGGAAATGCTCCTCATCAGCCTTATTCTACGTCAAGGCTAGAATTCGACCAACCCGGAGTCCTCCGGAAGAATGGTACCCGCCGAGTTTGGGGAGATATTATGATGGCCATCATTATGGGAAGCAGATGACGGTGACTGATCCCTCGCAGCGAATCATCATGATCTCCTCCCTGATCATGATGGCGTGCAATGATAGACGGAGGCAATCCCTCAATGTCAGTCTCCGTAAACGACGTGGCCCGTGGAAACGGGCGGAGCCTTGGGCTGGCGAAGTCCAAGCTGGCCCGGGTCATCCTGGCCCTGGCGATTTGCGCTTTGTTGGCGACAGTCGGCCTGGGGATCTACCGATGGCGGCAGCCGAGGATGACTCTTGAGGAGCGGCAGGCAAGACAGGCATTGGTCTCGGGCGATATCACCCGAGCACTGGGCTTGATCGAGCGTTTGCTGAAGCAGGCTCCCCAATCGCCTGAGGCCCACCTCCTGAAAGCGAGAGCGATGTTGGCTCTCGAACGCCTCCCCGAGTTTGCGGCGAGCTTCGAGCAGGCGGAGAAGCTGGGAGCCGGGCAAACGGAGGTCGAACGGATCCGTTCGATTCTGCGCAGCCGTCAAGGGAAGCAACGTGAGGAATGGCCAACCCTCATCCGAGAGTACCAGGCTGAGCGCGGTTTCGACCCACTACTCGCCGAAGCGGTCGCACGGATCTACCTGGAGAACTTCGAACTGCTCAAGGCTGGCCGGGTCATCGATCGTTGGATGAAGGAATCTCCGCACGACGCCAAGCCGTATCTTTGGCGTGTCGAGATCGATCGACGTATTGCCGGGGAGGCGACGCGCCTGATCCCGGATTATCGCGAAGCGCTGAAGCGGGATCCGTCCCTCGCCCGCGCTCGAATCGGCCTTGCGACCGAGCTACTCAAAATGCATCGAAATCCTGAGGCGGCTCAAGAATTCGAGGCCTACCTCGCGCTTCGCCCTGAGGATGCCAAGGCGCATGTGGGTGCCGGCGCCAATGCCTTGGAGATGGGGGATGAGTCGAGTGCGATCCGGCATCTCGAGCGCGCGATGGAACTTGACCCCAAGAATGCCGAGGCGTTTCGGGAACGTGGCGAAATCGACATGAGACGCGGCGATTTTGCCGCCGCGCTCCCTCGATTCGATCGCGCGGTCGCCGTCGATCCTTACGACCTGGATGCTCGCTACAACCGGAGTATCATCCTCAGTCGTCTCGGCCGTGAGGACGAGGCGAAGGCGGAACGAGCGATCTCCAATCGTCTTCGGGCCGACAACGACCGACTGAATGAGATCAAGGAGAAGCTTGTTCAAACGCCCCACAACCTCAAATTACAACTGGAGGTGGCCAAGTGGATGATCGACCATGGCCACGGCCCTGATGGAGAGCGGTGGGTCGAAAAGATTCTTCGAACCATGCCCCGGCAGCCCGATGCTTGCCGGCTTTTGGCCGAATATCATGAACGGAACGGGAACCAAGGACTGGCGAACTTCTACCGGCTCCAGATCGAAACCGCCCCGTCGTCCAAGTCGACGGGGCAGTGACTGACAGTCACGATCCATCCAAGGCGAATGGCCGTTCGTCAGGGCTCCACGTGGAGCATGGCGGTCACTTCGAGCGGCGCCTCGCCCGGCAGGTCGGTCAGAATGCGGAAAACATGTCGTAGGTCGCCCCGGCTCGTTCCCTCTTCGGGGTGATACGAGACCGTCAGGACGTGCACGTTTTTATTCCCACGCTCGATCGGACCGATTCGGAATCCATCGCCCGCGCCCTCGATCGACTGGATCGCGAACGGCTTCGAGGCCATCACCAGGAAACGTCCCTGTGCCCCGCCGGCTGATGCCACGTTGCCGAAGTTGAGGACGCTTGGCTTCGCTGTCAGGTCGCCACGAACCACCGCGTTGACCAGGATGGGAATCGACGGGGTCTCAGGATCGTTGGAGATCAGCCGAATCTCGTCGCGAATGACACCGGAGGGAATGTCGGGTTTGAGTGATACTTTGAGTATGTAATTGACAGTTGACTCGTTGCGTGCCGTCTCGGTGAGCTTTGCGATCAAAACTCGGCTTACGGAGACCATGCGTTCGATCTTCCAGCCGGGTTGACCGACCCTCTCGATGGTCATGACCTGGACGGGGGACTGGCCTCGTGCCACCGTGCCGAAGTCGATCGAGCCGGGGTTGAGTACGACGTCGCTCAGGATCATCGACGAAACGCCCAGTCGGGCTTCGCCTTCGCGTCCGCCGGCAGTCATCAGGGTGACAAAGAGGGTCGTCGCCTTGTGGCCGACGAAATTCCTCGTATCCATCTCGGCCTCGACGATACCCGATTGCCCCGGCGCGACCTGCGAGACCAAGGCGTGGCCGGTCGTGCAGCCGCAAGAGGCTCGAACGTTGAGGATCGAAACCGGTTCTCTGAGGCGATTGACCAGTACGAACTGATGGCGAACTTTGCCGCCGCGGGGGACGGTACCAAAGTCGTGAGCCTTCTCCGTAAACAGGGAATCGGCCCAATTGGCGGCTTCCCCGATATTCGCCAAGCTCCCGAATATCATCACCGCACTAAACGCGGTCATGATCCAAGGACGGTGCATGGTGGCCTCCTGCCAGCCTCGCGACGATGTTCCTGCTCTTGCCAACCGTAGATAAACTCCAAACCTTCGTATCGTCCGGGCAAGGAATCGGCGCTTAATCTTCTCGTTCGCCACGATTCGGCCGTACATGATCGCTTTGGCTGGGGGAAGCAATCCGAAACGGTATCGACGCTCGGGCTGAGGCTGACGTACCGGCCGTCCGGCTCTAGAATAAGGATGAGATTTTCAAGAAGGCGAACATCAAGGGCATGCCTCGGGCCCAAGTCGATGGTCAGCCGAACGAAGACCAGCAAGGCGATCTGCCCATGGGACAATCAGGGTTATCGAAGAGGGAGTGGCATGCGACCACGATCCTCGCCGTTCGGCGTGGGGGGCACGTGGCCATCGGTGGCGATGGCCAGGTGACTCTGGGCACCTCCGTGATGAAGGCCGACGCCGTCAAGATCCGGAAATTGCTCGACGGTCAGGTTCTGGTTGGCTTTGCGGGGAGTGCGGCGGACGGCTTCGCGCTCCTGGAGCGCTTTGAGTCCAAGTTGCGGGACTATCCCAACAATGTGCCTCGCGCGGCGACCGAACTGGCGAAGCTCTGGCGCACGGATCGCATGCTTCGACGGCTCGAGGCGATCCTCATCGTCGTCGACGCGCGCCATAGCCTCTTGATCAGCGGCTCGGGCGATGTCATCCAGCCGAGCGACGGGATCCTTGCCACCGGATCCGGGGGAACTTATGCCTTGGCCTCCGCGCGCGCCCTGGTGGCCCACTCGAATTTGTCGGCGGCCGAGATCGTCCGCGAGTCACTGAACATCGCCGCGGGGATCGACATCTATACCAATGGAAATCTGACGGTGGAGGAACTCCCGTGCGCGACCTGACGCCTCGACAGATCGTGGCCGAGCTGGACCATGACATTGTCGGTCAGAGCGAAGCCAAACGCGCTGTGGCGATCGCCTTGAGGAATCGCTGGCGGCGACGGCAGCTCCCTGGGGATATCAGCAGCCAGGTTACGCCGAAGAATATTCTTCTGATCGGTCCGACCGGGGTCGGGAAAACCGAGATCGCGCGGCGGCTGGCCAAATTGGTCGGCGCTCCGTTCGTGAAAGTCGAGGCGACCAAGTACACCGAGGTCGGCTATTACGGGAGGGACGTCGAGAGCTTGGTTCGCGACCTCGTGGAGGCGGCCGTGACCTTGGTCCGTACCACCGAACGCGAGCGCGTCGCCGACCAGGCCAACTCTCGCGCCGAGCAACGCTTGCTCGATCTCTTGCTCCCGCCTCGATCCAATCAGTGGGTCGACCCCGACACGCCCGAGGCCGCGGAGGCGGCCGAAAAGCGGCAGCGTTCTCGCGATAAGATGCGGGCGCGCCTCGAAGCCGGCGAGCTCGAGGATCGTGAAGTCGAGCTCACTCTGCCGGGCAGGAGCGCGGCCCCGGTCTCCATCTTAGGGGCGGGGAACCTCGAACAAATGGAGATGGATCTCCAGGGGATGTTCGAAAAGATCATGCCCAAGGTATCCCAAACGCGCACACTGACGGTTGCAGAGGCTCGCCCCTTGTTGATCGCCATGGAGAGCGAGAGTCTGATCGATCCCGACAAGGTGAATCAGGCGGCTGTGCAGTTGGCCGAGGAATCCGGCATCGTCTTCCTCGACGAGATCGACAAGATCGCCGGTGATGAGGGGGGTGGCCGCGGTCCCGACGTTTCGCGCCAGGGCGTTCAACGCGACCTGCTGCCGATCGTCGAAGGAACGACGGTGACGACCAAGTATGGACCGGTCAAAACCGACCATGTCCTTTTCTTGGCCGCAGGAGCCTTCCATCGCTCCAAGCCTTCGGATCTCATGCCCGAGCTTCAAGGGCGCTTTCCCATCCGCGTGGAACTCAACGATCTCACGCGTGAGGATTTCGCTCGAATCCTTCGCGAGCCTCGCGCTTCGTTGATCCGGCAGTACCAGGCACTCCTTGCCACCGAGGGGATCGCCTTGGAATTCACCCCCGAAGCGATCGACGCGATGGCTCACCTGGCCCACCAGGTGAACCAATCAACCCAGAACATCGGGGCGAGGCGGCTCCATACCATCCTCGAACGCGTGGTGGAGCAGATCAGCTTCGAAGCTCCCGACGTCGCTGAGAAAAAAGTGGTGATCGACGCGGACTTCGTCCGCGGACGGCTCGAGGAACTCGTCAAGGATGAAGATCTTAGTCGGTTTATCCTGTGACGATGCTTTTGTGTGTGTGAGTCATTGATTTTTTAGGTCGAAAGGAATTCTCGTGGATCGAATCGATGGCTGAGCCAGCATTGCCCCTGCTCAACCTCTTCGAGGTCGAAACGGAAGGCAGGCGACGACACGTTGTCTGCTTCCTCGACCCCGTTCGTGCGGGGGCTCTGGGCATCGACTCACGTGCGGTGATCGGCGAATATTCTCCGGGGCCAGGAGGAGAATTCGACCTCGAGACTTTCCACCTAAACCCTCACTTCGTGACGGCGTTCACTCTCTACATGAATGGTGTGACTGCGCACGCTTCGGAGGTGATCGACGCAGCCAGGAGTGAGCGGAGCGGCTGGCTTTACCTTCTCGATCCGCGCTATCGACCTGGGAACGCTGAGGAAACCCCCGGCCGCAATCTCCTGGGTTGCTTCGCCGTCGATGACTCCGGCCAGATTGTCCCGGGGTCATTCCAGTACAACAGCCAGCATGTTTGGTTTGACCCGGTCGATGGTGTCTCAGGAATCCTCCGCGATCGCCGTTTCTACGACTGGCTACACCCGGCTCCCGAAACGAGGGCCGATTCTCCTTCGAACGAGTCTTCGGCACCTTAAGTTCGCAGTGCCTGAGGGAGCGCGCGCGGCTACAGGCCGAAGGGAGTGCGAGGTGGCGTTACGGTGAGTTGGGATCAGGCGAGATCGCCTCGCCCGCGAGCCAGCCCGTGCTCCAGGCGGCCTGGAAGTTGTAGCCGCCGATCAGGCCGTCGATGTCAAGGACCTCTCCGATGAAGAAGAGACCGGGCTGAAGCCGGCTCTCCAAGGTCTTCGGGTCGACCTCCTCGAGGGACACGCCGCCGCTCGTGACCTCCGCCTTCGCGAATCCGAGCGTGCCCTGAACGGGCAAGCGGAGCCGTTTCAGGTTCGTCACGAGCCGGATTCGCTCTTCGCGGGTCAAGTCGGGACCGACGCGATCGGTGCGGATGTTCGACGCGATGAGCAACGCCTCGGCGAGTCGGCGAGGGATGGGGCCCGGAAGGAGTGAGGCGACTTGCTTCCGGCCCTGCCGGGAGGCTGACTGAAGCTGCTGGTCAAGCGCCTCGAAGCGATCGGTTGGGACGAGGTCGAGAACGAGGTCGAGCCGGTGAGGCCCCTCGTGTCGCGCGATGGCACGACTGACGTCGAGGATGGCGGGACCGGTCAGGCCGAAGTGGGCGAAAAGGAGCGCTTCCCGGCGTTCGCAGTGAGCCGGTCCTGTCGGGCCCTGGATCGAGGCGATCACGTCCGGCAGCGTCAGGCCCTTCAACGTCGGAACCCAATCGGAATCCACCCGCAAGGGAACGAGCGCGGGGCGAGGTGGCACGATCGTATGGCCGAAGTGACGGGCGATCTCGTACCCGTCGCCGGAGGTGCCGCAGCCCGGAAAGGACTGGCCGCCGACGGCCAAGACCACCCGCTTGGCCTGGAACGTCTCTCCTGCGGTTCGAACGGCGAAGCCTTCATGGTTGGCTTCGATGCCAAGCACCGGGCAAAGGCAACGTAGCATCGCACTCGATCGCTCGAGGCGACGAAGCAGAGCATCGAGGACGTCCGAGGCTCGGTCGGAAACCGGGAAGACCTTACCGTTCCCCTCGATCTTGGTGGCGACCCCTTCGCTCTCGAAGACTGTGACCGTCTCCTCCACACTCAAGGCGCGCAATGCCGGGCCGAGGAACTTACCCCCGGGACCGAACGCGTCCTGAATGCTCCGTGCCCCTCGACCTTCGCGAGGGTCGTAGGCGGGGTCGATCGGTCCTGAGATCACTCTCAGGTTCCTTAAGCCACGCGCATTGGTGATATTGCAGCGCGTGCCTCCGGACATCAGGATCTTGACCCCAGGACGGCGATTCTTCTCCAGAATCAGGACACGGATGCCCCGTTCGGCAGCCCGGATCGCCGCCATCAGCCCTGCGGCCCCCGCTCCTACCACGATTGCATCATAATTGTTAGATGTTTCAATCAAGGGATTGGCATTCCGTTTGCGACTTGAAAGGGTATTTGCATCACATCAAGAAACCAAACCGAGGTCGGAATCGTGGCAAACATCAAGATCGATCCGCAGGCCGAACTGAGGTCGTCCAAGGTGCAGCAACAGCGCGATCGTTTCGAGCGAATTGCTGCCTGGACCGCTCGGATGACTGGAGGACGATGGGGCTTTTTCACGGCCTTGACCCTGGTGGCACTCTGGGTTGTCAGCGGCCCCTTCTTTCAATTCTCCGAAGACTGGCAGCTTGTCATCAATACGAGCACAACGATCGTCACGTTCCTCATGGTTTTCCTGATTCAAAACGCACAGAATCGCGAGTCTCGTGCGATTCACCTCAAGCTTGATGAATTGATCTTGGCCGTCCGGAAAGCAAGGAACGAATTGATTGACGTCGAAAATCTCACAGAGGAGCAACTCAAGGCCCTGTCGCGCCGCTATTCGAAGGTCGCCGAGCGGCACCACCATAAGCTCACGGAATGCTTCCCCCCCAAGAACCCCAGCGGTGAATCCACCTCCGATCAAAGCGAGAAGACGCCTACGGCCTCAAAGTGACAAGATGCCCGTCATCGTTCCGGCAAGCCAAGTTGACAATGCAATATTCGCCGATTCACCCTGGAGTCGAACTCTGCGCTCAATCTGTCGCAAAAACAGATACTGGAATCGTTGAACTTTAAGTTGCTTTCAGTTTTTCATAAAGAACGATCGAATTTGGCAATGTTGCCGTGATCCGACGGCTCTCGGGACCGGTTGTCTCGAAGCGGAGGAACCAGGTATCGAGGGGAAGACGATCGGTGACCAGGTCGGCCCACTCGATGAGGCAGAGACCGTCTCCGGAAAAATAGTCGGCCGCTCCCAGTGCGTCGAACTCATCCCCTCCCCGAAGCCGGTACGCATCGAAGTGGTAAATGGGAAATCGACCTTTGTATTCATGGATCAATACGAAGGTCGGACTGGCGATGGCACCAGGATCGACGTCCAGGGCTTCGGCCAACGCTCGCACGAGGCGCGTTTTGCCCGCCCCCAGTGTGCCGATAAGACCGATGACGACCCCGGGCTTGACGATTTCCGCCAGGGCCTGGCCGACGAGGTCCGTTTCTCGGAGTGACTCGACCTCGATGGTTACGGTGCTCGGATCGTGCGCGAGCCTCATTCGCTTCACCGGGAGAATCGAGGATCAGGGTTGGCGTAAATGGTTGAAGCCTTGTGGCTCAAAGGTCGTCAATCGACCGTCGGGGCTGCGAAGCTGCATTCGCGACTCGGCTGTCACCAGGCCGATGCGGTGCAGAGAGAGCGAGGGCAGGGGGGGCGCGAGCAGCCTGGCTGCGTCCTCGGGAGCGACTGTGAAGCAAAGCTCGAAGTCTTCGCCGTCGTGGAGCGCGTGCTCGAGGGGCGACCGGCCGTCGCTTTGGGCCTGCAAGAAAGCGTCCTGGTGGATCGGGATCGACTCGGAATCGAGGATCGCTCCGAGGCCGCTGCTTTCCTCGAGGATGTGTCCCAGGTCCGCGGACAATCCGTCGGAGATGTCGATCAGCGCATGGAGCGGGACGGCCTGGTGAAGGGCCAGGGCCTCCGCGATGCGGGGTTCGGGTCGAAGGTGACGTCCTGCGAGACTGCCGCCGAGCGGCCCCGTGACGAAAATGACATCGCCAGGGCGGGCTCCGGAGCGCAGGACGGGTCCGCGCGAAGTCGTCTCTCCCAGCAGCGTGACGCTGATCACGAGCGGGCCATCCCAGGCATTGGTGTCTCCTCCCACGAGATCGACGCCAAAGCGATCAGCCAGAGCCGCCATCCCCTCGTGGAGACCTTGAGCGATGGAGACCGCACGATCGCGAGGCAGGGCAACGGACGTTACCGCAGCGATGGGAATCCCCGCCATGGCCGCGATGTCCGAAAGATTCACCCCCAGCGCCTTGTAACCGACAGCCTCGGGGCCGGCCGACTCCAGGAGAAAGTGCCGGCCATCCATGAGCATGTCGGTGGTGACCAGGAGGTCGGCGTCGCCTGACGGGCGAAGCTGCGCGCAGTCATCTCCGATGCCTCGGATCGTTTGCGCCCGACTTGGCGCTCGCTTTCGGATCCAGTCGATCAAGCCGAATTCGTCGAGCGGCTTTTGAGCCGGGTTCATCGCCGTGGATCCCGTCGTTCGTGGCGACCTGCCAGGAAGGCTCGCATCGCTTGTTCGGCGGCTTTTTCGAGGAAGAGACTGCCGTGCTCGATGGCCGACTCGAGGGAACAAGGAGCGGGGCAGAGACTGAAGTAGGCGTCGATCCCGTGGTCCAAAACCTCTTCGGCCCCAGGTCCGATGCTGCCGACGAGAGCGAAGGTGGGACAACCAAGGCTCTTCGCAAGGCGTCCCACGCCGATGGGAGTCTTGCCAAAGACGCTCGAACCGTCGATCGCCCCTTCGCCTGTGAGACAGAGGTCGGCGTCGCGGAGCCGGTCGGCCAGCCGAACCGCGTTCAAAACGAGCGTGACACCGGCTTCGAGCTTTCCTGAGGCGAAGGCAATCAGGCCGGCTCCAAGCCCTCCCGCTGCACCGGCGCCGGGGATGTCGCGAACGCGCACACCGAGGTCGCGTTCGACGACCCGCGCGAAATGCTCGAGATGCTGATCGAGCCGCTCGACGAGGGAAGGATCGGCCCCTTTTTGTGGGCCGTAGATCCGCGAGGCTCCGCGAGGCCCGCATAAGGGATTGTCTACATCACAGGCGACGGCCACCTCGATTTCTCGGAGCCGAGGGTCGCGCTGGCTGGGATCGATGCGGTCGAGGCGAGCGAGTCCCCCACCTCCGGGGGTAATTTCGGTTCCATCGGCTGCGAGCAGGCGAAAACCAAGAGCTTGTCCGAGGCCTGCTCCGCCATCATTCGTCGCACTGCCGCCGATGCCGACGATCATTCGGCGCGCACCTGCGGAGGCCGCTGCGAGGAGCAGTTCGCCCGTCCCTCGAGTCGTGGTTCGGGAAGGGTCGCGCTGGTCGTGAGGGACGAGAACCAGGCCCGAAGCTGCGGCCATCTCAATGACAGCCGTCTCGCCATCACCAAGCATTCCGAATCGGGCGCGCACCGGGTTCCCTAGAGGGCCGGTTACCTCGACCTCATGGAAGCGTCCGTGCGTTGCCGTGACCAGTGCCTCGACGGTTCCTTCACCGCCGTCGGCCATGGGGACTTCATCGATCTGGACGTCAGGTGTCGCCTTGCGGACTCCGCGCGCGATTGCACTCGCCGCTACGGGAGCCGATAGGCTTCCTTTGTATTTGTCGGGGGCCACTACCACTCGCATCGCCCGGTTTCTCTCAGGTCGCGCTGAGATGCTTCTCTCACCCTATTTGCTCAAGATACCGAAAAACGTAGGGGAGTACCAACCGCTCTGGGCTGGTTGAGGCCGGGCAGGGCACTTTGCGAGGGGGAAACTGGTGACCGGGACTGTCTTTCTTAATGGAGACGGTTCTATGCTTCAAAGGGAGAGGTAAGGTGCGTCGAAGATTGCCAAACGGGATCAGGCAGCACCCACATTCAAGGACGGTTCTTCTTCCTGCTCCTGAGGCACGATCTCTTCACGGTAGACTGTGACATCCGACGGAGCTTCAATCCCGATGCGAACCGAATTGCGGTCGATCTTCACGATCGTAACTCGGACATCTTGTCCCACTTGGAAACGTTGACCGAGCTTCCTGCTCAGGACCAACATGGCTCACTCCTGGTTGAGGGTTTGTCGAATTCTGAAACCACAAGGTTTACAACGGATATCTCAGGATTGCACCTGGTGTGCCAACTTTAATGAAAGTTTTGGATTTTTGGTTTCAATCAAGCTAACCCCTTGAAGTACCCGAGTTTACTGCGAAGCGAGGATCGGGTGAGCTGATGGCGTCATCGAATCGAGTGTAAAATTGGGATCACGATTTGTAATTTTTCCCTGAAAGTTACGTCTTGATCGACCGAGAAGGGGTATCAACCCGGGTCGATCAATGTCGAGTGGAAAGCCGAGCGTTTCGCCAAGGGGATTGCGGGTGGATGATTTTTCACGGCGGTCTTGGCCTCGCTCGGTCGGGGCTCTGGCGACCCTTCTCTTTGGTTTGACCCTCTGGCTTTGGCCGATGGGGTTGGGCGGGAAAATGCCCGTCGGAGGGGATGTCACCCAGTTCTCGCTGGGACTCATGGCGTTTCTTCAACGCTCGTATGGAGCGGGGCGACTTCCGATCTGGAACCCGCTCTGGGGCTTTGGCTTTCCAGGTTTGGCCGAGAGTCAGATGGGGGTCTATTATCCTCCGCACTGGCTCTTCTACGGGCTATTGCCGTTGGAGTGGGCCTACACCTCGAGCTTGGTGTTCCACACCTTTTGGGGTGGGCTAGGAGCGTACTGGGCTGCAAGACGGTTCGAGGCGACACCGGCCGGGGCCCTGCTGGCAGGTTTTTGCTGGGCCGCGTCCGGGTTCTTTCTGATTCATATCCCCCATCAATGGGCTTACACTGTTGGAAGCTGGATGCCCTGGGCTTTGGGACTTGCCTGGACGCTCAACGCCGGCCGAAACCGGCTCAGAACCTGGCTCCTTCTGGTCCTCGTTTTGACGCTCCAGGTGCTGCCCGGGCATTTTCAACTCGCCTTTTGCACGCAGGTCGGGGCGATCCTCATCGCTTGTGGCGGGCTCGGTCGCACGAGGGAATCACAGCAACGGCTCCTTCTCGTGTTACTTGCCATTGCAGCGACGCTGCCTCTGGGAGCCTTGCAACTTTGGCCGACGTTTCGCCTGGCCCGGTTGGCTGAGGCGCGTCGGGACTTTGAGTATCTTTCCGGCTTCGCGGTTTCACCTCTTCATCTGGTGAGTTATTTCGCACCTGGACTTTTTCACAATTCACCTCTATGGCGACGGCTGGCCTGGGATCCGTTTCACACGTCGCCCGAGGAGTATCTGGGCTATGTCGGCCTTGTTCCTCTCTTTCTGGCAGGGAGGATGGTTTGGGCTGGTGGACGCCGAGACCCTGCCACGAGAGCCTTGGCGGTCCTGGCCCTGGGGACGCTTTTTTTCAGTCTGGGCCCGTACGCCCCCGGATTTCGGTTGTGGTCCCGGGTCCCGGGGTTTTCGTTCTTCCGATGCCCTGCGCGCTGGACCTTGGCGACCGAGTTGGCCGTCTGTTTTCTCGCGGCACGGGGACTTGATGCGAGCCGAACCTGGCCTCGCGTCGGTTGGTCGCTGGCCAAGTTCGCGGGCATGAGCGCGATCCTCCTCGGCCTTCTTCTCTTGATGATTGAACTGGCCTTGGCAAGCACTGACCGAAGCGGTTGGCCGAGCGTCGCCAGTGCTTTTCAGCAGGGGATGAACCTTCTGCCTTGGTCGCATGTCCAAGAGACTAGTTCGCAGGGCGAGGCTCCACAGCCAAGAACCAAGCCGGAGCCGACGTTCCGGGAGCTCATGGCTTTGGCGCGACAGCCTCAGAACGACGCGCGGATTCCGACCGCGCTGGCCCGTCAGGGGGAAGCTGTGGGGCGACCTTCCGATTGGAAGTTCGCCTCGCGCCGAGGTTCGATTTATCAGCGGGGTCTGGTGGGCACCGGGATACTGCTTGCGGGCCTTATCGCTCTTGGTTTCTGTGCTCGGCGTGAAACGCTGTTTCGCGCAGGACTCGTCGTTTTTTCACTCGTCGATCTTTTGATTCTTGGACAGCAACGCCCCTTCGATCTCGGACCGATCCGCCCACTCACGGAACAGAGTCCGATTCTCGCTCGTCTCGCAGCGGAGTCGTCCGAAGGAAGGACGGTCGATTCCCTGCGGAATCTGCCGATGGTTGCAGGGGCGGCCCCCGTCTCGGCCTACCGTACATTGGACCTGCCGATCCTGACGGCTCTGACAGAGCGAGCCCAGAGTGCCTTCGGCGACGCCGAAACGACGGCGGCGCTTCAAGCGGTCGGTGCGGCGGTGCGCGTGCTCGATCCTTCGGAGACCGCCATCGCGTCCACATCTGGCAAAGGCTTGAACGGCTGGCACGACCGAGAGACGGTGGTCGACCCTGTGCTCGCAGGCTGGTTGTCCGGGATGGACTGGGTCAAGCTCCAGGGGCCGAGAGCGGCGACGTTCACCTTCGGCAAGCCGTTATCAAACCCAGCCGAGGCCTGGTTCCTCCCGTTGACCGCGTCACACCCGGAATCGATCCTCGAGTCCTGGTCGGGAGATGTCAGCCGGGTGTTGAAAACGCTCGAAACGGCGGAGCTGTTGAACTTGCAGCGACCACGGCCCGAGCAGGCACGGGTCGAACTTACGGTTTCGGGCCCGGGTGCTATCATTGTGACTCAACTCGCCGATCCCCAGTGGCAGGCGCGTTGGTCGGGACCGGGAGGGACGCGTCCCGCCCGAATCGTCCCGGTGTTCAGGCAAGATACCGGACTGGGATGGCAGGGGGTTGTTGCGCCGGGGCCCGGTCGTTGGACCCTTCTTCTCGACTATAATGCTCGAGACGTTCGCCAGGGACTCTGGGTCTCGGCGGTGGCGGGCGTTCTTTGGATGGTCGGTCTTGTGGTGAGTTTTCTCGGGATGACGCGGATTCAGGGAGCCAAGCAATGACGGGTGTGGCGATCGTGGGAGCGTCTGGTTACGCCGCTCGCGAGTTGATGCGGATCCTCTTGAATCATCCGGGGGCGAGGATCACGGTGGCGACCTCGCGCCAGGACGAGTCGCCTCGACTCGATGCGCTTCACCCGAGTCTGGCCGGCAGGATCAGCCTCGCCTGCCAGCCGTTCAATGCCGACCTGGTGGCGGAGAAGGCTCAAGTCGCCTTCCTCGGCCTGCCTCATACGGCAAGCCTGGAGGTCGTCCCTGCGCTCCGCGCTCGCGGAGTGCGCGTGATTGACTTGAGCGCCGATTATCGAATCACAAACGCTCAAGTGTACGCAGACTGGTATGGGCATACGCACACCGATCGCGAGGGACTCGCCGAAGCGGTCTATGGTCTTCCGGAACTCTACCGTTCCCGGATCCCCGCCGCGCGTTTGATCGCGAACCCCGGCTGCTACACGTCAACGAGCATTCTGGCTCTCGCCCCTTTGGTTGCCGAGAACCTGATCGTCCGCAACGACATCGTGATCGATGCCAAGAGCGGGGTCTCCGGCGCGGGCCGAAACCCGAAGCCCGACACTCATTTCCCTGAGTGCAACGAAAGCTTCTCGGCTTACAACGTCGGTAAGCATCGGCATACGCCCGAGATCGACCAGGTCTTGAGCGATGTCGGCCGCGAACAAGGGGAACCGGTCGAAGTGATTTTCACGCCGCACCTCGTTCCCATGGATCGTGGAATCTTCGCCACGATCTATGCGACCCCGCGCAGTACCCCCGTCGAGCACGAACTGCTCGAACTCTATCGCTCGTTCTATGCGGATTGCCCCTTCATCCGCGTAAGCGGTCGGCTGCCTGCGACGAAGGAATCGGCCCACACCAACTTCTGCGACATGACCGTCCGCGTGGTGCGGGGCAAGATCCTCGTTCTCGCCTGTCTTGATAACTTGATCAAAGGAGCCGCAGGCGTCGCGGTCCAGAACTTCAACCTGATGTTTGACCATCCCGAGACCACGGCTCTGTTCTGATCCGGGACAGGTTCCCCCAATGAAGCGATCCCCGGGGCAACGCTTTCCAGCGTGCGGCCGGGGATCGTGTCGTTTCATCAGGCTCTTGGCGTAAGAATCGAGGGCGGTTGGGAACCGGATCCGGAAGAGAAAATGGGATGTTGGCCCATAGGCCCCAATCTCATCCGGATGATCGGTTAGCCGAGACGGAACGGCTCGCCATCTCCGAGACCGCCCTTGAGGGGGATTTTTCGAGGGGGCTTGGGAGGAGGCGGGGTGTCATCCTCCTCTTCTTCCTCGACCTCGGGCTCGGCTGGGGCGACAGTGGGCAAGGGGCGCAAGGAGAGGGACATCTTCTTGACTTCGGGTTCGATCTTGAGGATGCGGACCTCGACCTCTTGCTCGGGCTTCACGACGTCGGCGACGCGGCGAACTCGGTTCGGTGAGATTTCGGAGATGTGGACCAGGCCTTCGATGCCGGGCTCGAGTTCGACAAACGCTCCGAAGTCCATGAGCCGGGTCACCTTGCCTTTGACGGTGTCGCCTCGCGCGTACTTCTCGTCGATGCGGTCCCAGGGGCTCGGGGTGAGCTGCTTGAGTCCGAGGCTAACCTTGCTGGTCTGGCGATCGATCTTGAGGACCTTGACCTGAACCTCCTGGCCGATCTTGACGAACTCGCCGGGGTTCGAGAGTCGCGACCAGCTCATTTCCCCAACGTGCAGCAGGCCGTCGACTCCACCCAGGTCGACGAACGCGCCGTAATCTTTGATGGAGCGTACGACCCCTTGGCGGATCTGTCCCTCTTCGAGGGCCGCCCAGGTCTTCTCCCGCATTTCTTCCCGTTCGCGTTCCAGCAACTCCCGGCGCGAGACGACGAGGTTACGTTCGCGCTCGTTGGCCTCGGTGACGACGACCCGGAGTTTTTGATTGACGTAGACGGAGGCGTCGTCAACGCGGTTGATGTCGATTTGGCCGATCGGCAGGAACCCGCGGATGCCATCGACGTCGACGTCGAGGCCGCCTTTATTCGTCTTGGTCACGCGGGCTTCGACGATGAGGCCCTTGCGGAGGTTTTCCCAGTTGGCCTCGACGGCCGCCCCCTTGAGCGAAAGAATCAAGAGGCCTTCATCGGTATCGAAGTGATCGACGACGACCTCGATCATTTCACCGGCGGCGGGCGGCGGTCCTTGGAATTGCTCCACAGGGACGACACCTTCGCTCTTGGCGCCGAGGTCGACGAAGACACTCTTGCCGCGAACCCCGATGACCTTCCCCTTCTGCGGTCCCTGGCGCGATTCTTGACCGCGACCCCCCTTGGGGACGTGAGCCCGATCGGCCGCTCGGGTTCGAGGAGTCGCCACATCGAATTTTGAGGCGTCGAATCCGGCCAGCGCGGCTTCGAGCTCCGCCTCGAGTTGCTCATCCCACTGTCGCTTCAGCGAGACGTCTTTGGAAGGTCCCGAGGGTCTTCCTGACGTCGCCGCCTCAAGGGCATCATCGATGAGCTTATCAGCATTGATTGGATTTGGATTCGCGTCGGACATGGGAAAGGATCCCGTGCAAACTTAAAAAAAGGTCCTAGCCGGACCAACGGAACACCTTGAGCCTAGCAATTCCGACACAAGGACGGCTAGCGGGATCACCGCCCTGGCCTTGAATCGGCAGGTGACGAGAGCCGCACGTTCAACCCTTGCGCGAGCGGCTTCCCTTGGCTTCTACTGCGTCCTGAAGCTCCAGCGTCGCCCAGAGGCTGGGATTTTCACCGATCGGGAACTCGCGGCCGACGGTGAGGAATTGGTCGGGAAGCTCCGAATCCGACACCTGGTAGGCGAAGCCAAGCCGGCGATTTGTCTCGGGATCAAATCCATTAAGGACGTCCGCCGGGAGGAAAAGCTCCATCCGCCACCCGCTCCGAAGTCGCTCGACTCGTGCCGAGATGGTCTCGGAACGAGACAAGGGGGCATCGGCTACGGCGCGGGCGATCGCCTTCTGTGAAACAGCAACGCTCAAAGGCGATCGAGGTCCCTGGGTGGCCAACTTGGCGACGAAACGATGGCAGAAGCGCGTGGCTCGGCTGACGTTCCGCGTGTCGCGCGTATCGACCCAGACTTGAAGCCCATCGATCCCCTCGGGGCGGTCGCCGGAACCAACGCTGGCCGAAGTCCCTTCGGTTTGGATCTGAACTGCCAATCCGCCGGGGTTCCAAGCCACGCGTACTTCCGCCCAGGGAGCGTCGCCTCCCAGCCTTGCTGTTTCGGGCAAAGCGGACTCGGCGGGAAGGTCGAGCAGTCGGCCCTGAGTACCAGTGCGCGGAAGACCGTCGATCCGGGGACAACGGACGGAAAGGCGGAACCAAAACGCTTGAGCAATGAGCGGTGTCGACATCGATGATCGCTCCCTCAATCACGCGGGGAACCTGCGGCAGACCATGTTATCGGGAGGAGGAAGTTGTGGAACCTCTCCCTGCCTTGATCTGACCCAGGAGGTTGACCATCTCGATCGCGGCGAGAGCGGCTTCTCCTCCTTTGTTGCCTGACTTCAGACCTGCCCGGTTGAGCGCTTGTTCCACGGTCTCGGTCGTCAGTACGCCGAAAATCACGGGAACCTTGGCACTCAATCCCGCCTGCAAGACTCCGCCCGCGGCCTGGCCGGCGACATGATCGTAGTGGCCGGTCTCGCCGCGAATCACGCACCCGAGACAGATCACCGCGGCATACCGTCCCGATTCGGCCAATTCGCGAGCCACGAGCGGGATCTCGAATGAACCGGGGACCCAAGCCACATCGATGCGCGAGTCGTCGACCCCGTGGCGCACGAGACTGTCGCGGCAACCGGTCAAGAGAGGCTCGGTCACCATCGCGTTGAATCGAGCGACAACGATCGCGAATCGTCCCGAAGGCGGGGAAAAATCCCCTTCGTAAATGGTCATGGAAAAACGTTCATCCCGCCTGCTGACTGTGGTCTCACAACCCATTTCGCCCTGTGGATGCGGTGCAACAGGTCCGAGACATCGTCACCAATGTCTCGGAACTCATAGACCTCATCCGACCCAATGACAAACTTGCCTCAAATCGAGAGGTGAAGTGCTTGATCACCTGAGGAGCATCTCAGACGATCAAGACAGATTCATGCTCATAAGGAACTCGGCGTTCGTCTTGGATTTCCTCATGCGGCCCGTGAGGAGTTCCATGGCCTCAACGGGATTCATGTCGTTGAGCACACGGCGGAGGATCCAGACCCGACGGAGTTCTTCGGGATCCATGAGGAGCTCTTCACGACGAGTCCCCGAGCGGTTGACGTCGATCGCCGGCCAGACGCGTTTGTCGACGAGCCTGCGATCGAGGTGCAACTCCATGTTGCCCGTTCCTTTGAACTCCTCGAAGATGACGTCGTCCATCCGGCTGCCGGTGTCGACCAGGGCCGTTGCGAGGATCGTCAGGCTACCCGCCTCCTCGATCTTTCGGGCTGCACCGAAGAAGCGCTTGGGCTTCTGCAAGGCGGAGGCGTCGATACCACCGGTCAGAATCTTGCCCGAGTGAGGCGCTTCGGTGTTGTAGGCACGGGCGAGGCGGGTGATCGAGTCGAGCAGGATCACCACGTCTCGGCCGTATTCGACCATCCGCTTGGCCTTCTCGATCACCATCTCGGCGACCTGGATGTGGCGTGAAGCGGGTTCGTCGAAGGTCGAGCTGATCACCTCGGCGGTTGGCCCCTTCACGGACCGCTCCATGTCGGTCACTTCTTCAGGACGCTCGTCGATGAGTAGAACCATCACGTAGGCGTCAGGATGATTTGTGAGAACGCTGTTGGCGATCTTTTGCAACAAGATCGTCTTACCCGTTCGCGGCGGGGCCACGATCAGACCGCGTTGGCCTTTGCCAATGGGCGTGACCATGTCGACGACTCGCATGTTGGTTTCATCCGAGGTCGTCTCCAGTTGGATACGGCCCAGAGGATGAAGCGGTGTCAGGTCGTCGAAACCGACCTTCTCGCTCAACTTGTCCGGATCTTCGTAGTTGATCGCCTCGACGCGAAGCAGAGCGAAGTAACGCTCGTTTTCCTTGGGAGGACGAATCTGGCCGGCGACGATGGCGCCGGTCTTCAGCCCGAAACGTCGGATCTGACTCGGCGAGACGTAGATGTCGTCGGGGCAGGGGAGATAGTTGTAGTCGGGGCTACGCAGAAAGCCGAAGCCGTCGGGTAGGACTTCGAGCGTCCCCTCGCCGAACATCAAGCCATTCTGCTTGACCCGCTCTTTGAGGATCTTGAAGATCAGGTCTTGCTTCTTGAGCCCGGTGTATTCGATGACCCCTTCCGACTTGGCGGTACGGATCAACTGGGGCATCGTCATCTTTTGTAGCTCGGTGAGGTGAATCTCACCGCGCTTGATGTCTTCGTAACGGTCATGGATGGCGGCGTCGCCGAAGACATCCTCATCCTCTTCGGTGAAGCCGGGCAGAGCCGGGGCCTGCGTTGCCTCACCTGGGGTTGCGGCCGCTTCGCGTTCCTGGCGGTTCGCGGGGGATTCGCGTTCCGCCCGGCCGACTGGCGTGAATTCGCGGTCTCGGTCACGGTCGCGATCCCGATCACGTTCTCGGGTAAACGCTGGGGTTTCCCGTTCACCACGCTCGCGGTTGGAGACAGCGAGGTCGTGGTCACGACCGCGATCCCTGTCGCCCCTCTCACCTCTGTCACGATCGCGATCCCGGTCACGAGCGATCGGCCCCGAGTCGCGTTCCCGGCTGGTCCCACCGGTGGTTTCGCGATCCCGACCAGTTCCACCTGTTTCGCGATCTCGGCTGGTCCCACCGGATTCGCGATCCCGGCCAGTTCCCGCTGTTTCGCGATCGCTCCGATCACGGAGTCGTTCACGGACGGGCAGGCCGGGTTCACGTTCACGAACATAGCGAATCGGTTCACGGTCGGCCGGGCGCTCTTGGGGGTACGGTTCGCGCTCAACCCGATCGCGATAATCAGTCGAGAGAGCCGGCGTATCTACGGTATCCGAACCAGATGTGTTGGAGACAGGAGGGGTAATACCGTTCTCGTCAGCGACGGGTGCGGGCGGAGGCGAGCTATTAGAAGCGCTCGCGGCCTTACGAATGCGGGAGCTACTGGAGGACTCCCGGCGGGGGCGAGTCTCATTGGCCATGGCGATCGATACTCCTCGTTCGAATCGGACTCTAGAAGCCGCGGTTAGCCTCCGGGCCACGATTCGGGCTCGGGACGGAACCGACCACGCGGGGGGACATCGATTCGTCCGGCCGCGCGGATGTTGAGGTTATGGATAGGAGGGACGAAGCTTCAACGAGTTGAAGCCGCATTGCATTTCATCAACGTAAATACATCATAAAAACCGAAGAAACCGCAAAATCGACGCAAGTCATGACAGCTTCGGGGACGGCAACGACTCATTCGAGGGAGGGTCGGGCCCGTGTCGCTCGGCTCGGAATTGGCCGGGTACCGGGGTGGATGCGGAAGAAACGAGCCAGGACCAGAGGACAAGCAGATGGGACTCAAGCATGTCGATCCCATTGTCATTTTGCACGATAGCGTCGGCCAAAGCCATCTTCTTTTCGGCTGGCCACTGCGCCTGTTCGCGGGCGGCCAGGATTTCCGCCGTCCAGCCGCGTTGTGCGGCAAGTCGAGCGAGCCGCTGGTCGCGAGGGGAGTCCACATAAACGACCCGGTCGCAAAGCGATTGCCAACCTGCCTCGAACAGAATGGCTGCGTCCAAAACGACCGCCTTCGCCTTCCCCTGGCGCACCACGCGGGCGATCGCCTTCTCAAAGGTCCGACGCATGCGAGGGTGTACAATCGCCTCGAGATCGAGCCTGGCTGAGGGATCAGAGAAAACGATCGCCCCCAACGCCCGGCGATCGATCAAAGGCTCCTCCGGGGATTCGTCAGTCACAGTAAGGATCTTGGAACCAAAACGAGAAATCACCTCATCACGAACAGGACGTTGATTGAGAAGCGTGTGTCCCACTTTGTCGGCATCGAGGACGAATGCGCCTTGTTCGCCCAGAAATGCAGCCACCAAGCTCTTGCCGCTACCGATACCGCCGATCAAACCGACGACGGGGGTTGAGCCGTGCTTCCATAAAGGATGCATACGCTGTCGTCGCGAAGGAATTTTCGTACGAATCCGCGAATCCATGGTATTCCTTGACCAGCCTTGCGCTGCGATTTGTCGCACGACGACGCATGAGGGAAAGGCGTGTCGAGTATCAGCGAGTGACAACGTTCACGATGGAGTGAGATGAGGGCAAAGCCCGCTCCATGTGGCATCATCGATCGTTTTGCATGAGCCTCGATCGAGCCGAGGATCGGCAGAGTTTCTCAGTCGAGTATTCGGGTCCGATCTGATTCAGGTTGGAGGGTTCCCGAGGGTGTATACGGTCACGGCCCTTCCCGCCCATGGCGTCCCACGGCTCGCACGGGCCGTTGGAGGAAGGAATCGGAACCGTGAAGGGGGCATTGATGAAGCGAGAGCGGATCTCTGCAAGACGGTCACTGTTTATACGCCATCTCTACTTGTTCTGCAATGGGATTCACCCTTTTCTCAGGGAAATTCCGATCCGACGTACATGTACGTTGCTCGTGAGCGTCGGACATTTCTCTGGGCCGTGAGTTGCTTGAGAGTCGTGGCTCAAGGTCTTTCCGCGTTCCCACGAGGTCGATGGCTCTCGAGTCGGTGGTACCTCGGCTCTCCCACGTGACTGGCGGTACCGAAAGGGAGAGGTTTTCAGAGAGGTTCGACGTCCAACCAGTTGGGACCGGCGGCCAAGTCGACTTTGAGCGGAACGTTCAGGTCGAGGGCCGAGGTCATTGCGTGATGTACTAGGTCTTTTAGCGTCATGACTTCTGTTGCCGGCAGCTCAAAAACAAGTTCATCGTGAATCTGAAGCAGCATCCTCGCTTGAAGCCCCTGCTTGCGGATATCCCGTTCGACATCCAGCATGGCTCGTTTGATCAGGTCGGCGGCCGAGCCTTGGATCACGGTATTGATCGCGGTGCGCTCGGCAAGGTTCCGGTTATGCCCGGTCGTATTCTTGATGCCGTTGATCGGGCGTCGCCGGCCCAAGATGGTGGTGACGTTCCCGGTGGCGAGTGCGTGCTCCAAGGTCTTACCGATAAAAGTGTCAACGCCTGAATATTCCTGAAAATACGCCTCGATGAATGCCTCCGCCTCGGTCTGAGGAATTCCCAGGCGGCTGGCTAGTCCATAGGGGCTCAACCCATAGATGACTCCAAAATTGACCGTCTTGGCGACGCGTCGTTGCGACGAATCCACCTTGTCTTCGGGAACATGAAAGATCTGAGCCGCCACGGTCTGATGAATATCACGGTCTTCGGCAAACGCTCGTGACAACGCCGGATCGCCGGAAAAATGGGCCAGGATCCGTAGTTCGATTTGGGAGTAGTCGGCGGTTAGAAGGATCCATCCCGCCTGTCCGGGAATGAAAGCCTGACGAATTTGCCGCCCGTCCTCAGTCCGTACCGGAATGTTTTGCAGGTTAGGGTCGCTCGAGCTGAGTCGGCCCGTGGCGGTTACCCCCTGGTTGAACGACGCGTGAACACGACCATCGCCGGGATGCACGAGCGCCGGCAACGCATCAAGGTAGGTGCTTTTGAGTTTGGAAAGTTGCCGGTGTTGGATTAACAGACGAGGAAGCGGATGCTTCGCCGCGAGTTCCTCGAGAACTTCCTGCGATGTACTCGGCTCACCGCCCGGCGTTTTCTGCAATGAAGGGAGCTTCAGCTCCTCGAAGAGGACTTGGCGGAGTTGTGGACCCGAGCCGATGTTGAATGGGTGCCCTGCTAAATCATAGACCTCGCGCTCGATCGAGTCTAGTCGGGCAGCGAAATCGGTGGAAAGCCGAGCTAAGAGGGCAAGGTCGACCTTGATCCCTGCGGATTCCATCCGGGCGAGGACACTGATCAAGGGTCGCTCGAGATCGGCATAGAGATCCCAAAGTCCTTCGGAGCGAACCTTGGGAGTCAGAATCTCTTCGATTCGCCACGTCGCGTCGGCATCCTCACCGGCATAGTGCGCAACCTTGGCGATCTCCACTTGATCCATTGTCTTCTGCGATTTTCCACGTCCGATCAGGTCGGTGATCGGGATCATCGTGTGGTCAAGGAGTCGATGAGAAAGTTGGTCGAGGTTATGGTTGCGCTCGCCGCTTTCCAGGAGATAGCTAAGGACCATCGTGTCGGTGACAGGGCCACCCAGCTCGATCCCGGCACGATCGAGTACGAGCATGTCGTACTTGACGTTTTGCCCGATCTTCTCTGAACCCGGATCGGTGAGATAGGGGCGAAGCGCTTCCAAGGTCGTTTTCGTGTCCAGATGTTTCTCGCCAGCCGGACCCAGGACCGGAAGGTAGTAGGCGACTCCGGCGGCCCAAGAGAACGAGAGGCCTACGAGGTCCGCTCGCAAGGGATCGAGGGATGTCGTCTCGGTGTCCAGGCAAAACCGAGGCTGTCGTCCCAGTTCTTCGAGGAACGTTTGAAATAATTCTGGAGTGTCGACGACTCGGTAATCAGCCTTCCATGTGTCCTTGGGCGCATTCTCCTCGCCCGGGAGCTCGGCGAGAAACCGATGGAAGCCGCACTCGATGCAGAGAGTCTTGAGTGCTTTGATATCTGGAGTCTGCAAGCGCAGAGTATCCCAATCCAGGTCGAGCTCGAGGTCATCGCGGAGGGCGACGAGTTTTTGTGCCCGGCGCGCGGTCTCGGCGAAGTTTCGGAGGTTCTCTTTCCGCTTGGCCCCTGAGACTTTGTCGACATTGCTGAGGAGCGTTTCGAGGTTGCCGAATTCCTCGAGGAGTTTCGCTCCTGTCTTCAGCCCGATGCCTGGTACGCCTGGCACGTTGTCCGACGTGTCTCCGGTGAGGGCGAGCAGATCGACCACCTGCTCGGGGGCGATGCCCCAATCCGCCTTCAGACCAAGTATGTCGAGCACTTTCTGGGTGCGGAGATTCAAGATCCGGATGCGATCGTTGATGAGTTGTCGCGCGTCCTTGTCCGCGGTGCAGATGTAAACCTCGAAGCCTCGTTCGTCTCCGCGCCGCGCGAGCGTGGCGATGATGTCGTCAGCTTCCATTCCCGAATGGATGAGGACGGGTACGCGGAACCCCTCGAAGACCCTCCGGATCACCGGGATTTGCGGTACCAACTCCTCGGGCATGGCTGCGCGCTGGGCTTTATAGTCGGCATAGATGTCGGATCGAAACACGGGCCCGGGGCCGTCGAAGGCCGCGGCGAGCAGGTCCGGTTTACGGTCACGGAGCAGGTTGAGCAGGTCTCGGAAGATGCCGAACACCGCTTGGGTCGGTTGCCCTGCTGGTCCCGTCATCAGGGGGATTGCATGGAAGACCTGATAGATCAAGGAGTAAGCGTCGAGGATGTAGAGTGTCGGTCCCGATTTTTTGGACGGCACGGGCGAGGGCGGAGGATCAAAGAAGGTGCCCTGGGTACGGCCTTGCTTCATGATTCAAACGACCGGAGGGGAGAAAGGGAGATGAGCACTTGCAGGAATGAGACCCAAGGTATGAGGAGACTCAGGCCCTGTCAAGGCACTCCTCCCCGCGTGAGTGCCTCCAACTGAATCGGAATCCGATCCGTTTTGACCGCATGCGAGCAGTGACGTAAAATTGTGCACGATCGGAACTTTCCAGTCGACCCGCCGTCTAAGGCTGTAAGAAATCGACTTTTTTTTCTCCCCCGCTCCCACGTGGCTCATCCCGTGTGACATAGTTTCTTCAAACCGGCGGATCCGCAGCGCAGTTCGCCCGCGATCCGGCTCGGAGGGAGTGCTGACCCATGGCTGCTGCAAACGAGTCGCAAGGCCTCAAGATTGCCGTGGCAGTCTTCGTGGCACTGACGGTCCTTCTGGCCGTGACCGCATATTTCCTGTACTCCAACTACGACTATGCGTCTCAACAGCTCGCTAAAGCGCAGAGCGACCTTCAGAATTCGAAGCGAGCCGAAGACACCGTAGCCAGGCAGTACGAAGACCTGGCCAAGAAAATCGGTGCGAAGACGCAACAGGCCGAAGAAGTGACGGCCGAGATTAAGGCTGCGGAGAAGAAGATCACTGATGAAATCGCCTCGGTCGCTCCCCTTGTCAACGACCTGGTTGGCAAGGTACAGGCCGCGGGAGGGACGAGCCCCACGCTCGAAGAGACGAAAAACACCGCGGCGAATCTCATCGGATCGCATCAGAGCGAACCGAACAAGTCCTTCATTGCGACGGCGCTGCGGCTCACCGATTTACTCAAGAATCAGGCGAAGCTCTCGTCGACTGTAGCCATGTCCTACGTCGATCTCAAGCGGAGCTTGGAGTCGGTCAACTTAGTGAATAAGCAGCAGCTCGATGTCGAGACCAAGGCCAAGAACCAAGCCCTCGCCGACGTCGCTGATGAGCAGACGAAGCATACCGAGGCGCGCGAAGATTTAGTCACCAAGCTTGGGCAATATCAGGCCGACATCGCCAACAAGGCCACGGAAATCGCGACACTGACCACGCAGATCCGTCAGCTTAAGGAAGACACGACCAAGAAGCATGGCGATCTTCTGAATGTCATTCGCGAGCTCCAAGACTTCAAGGCGCAGAAAGAGTCGGTACTCGATCGGCCCGATGGCGTCGTGACCTACGTCGATCAAGCTCGCAACGAGGTGCGGACCAACCTGACCTTCTCCACGGGAGCCCGGCCGCAGATGAAGATGACGATCTTCGACAGCGGCTCGCCCGGCATTCCGACCGAGAAGCCCAAGGGAACCATTGAGCTGACCTACGTGGGCGAACGCTACAGTTTGGCCCGGATCACGGAGACCAAGGATCCGATCAATCCGATCCGGAACGGTGATATCGTCTATTCGCCGGCATGGTCTCCCAATGAGCCGATGCGGTTCGCTCTGATCGGCAAGATGGATGTCAATCGCGATGGCAAGGATGATCGTGCCGACTTGATCCGGCTGATCCAGGCGGCGGGTGGAATCGTCGACTACGACCTTCCGCCTCCTTTCGCTGGTCGTGAGACCGGCAAGATCTCCGGACGTGACGCCTGGTACATCATTGACGAACGCATTCCGTTCCGCAATTACGAGAACCAGAAGGAAGACGCCACCCCCGAGAACGCCGAGTTCGTCAAGAGACGTTCCGCCGCGGTACGCGAAGCGCGTGACAATGGCGTACGGCCCATGCCGCTCGAGCGTCTGCTCAACTTCCTCGGTTACGACTTCCACGCCAGTATCCAGGGTCGGGTTGAAGCCGTCGACAAAGAGGCCCTGAAGCTTCTGGGACGCCCGCGCCCCGAGGCCACCAAGAAAGCGGCGACTCCCGCCCCCGCCGATGAAAACGCGGCTTCCAAGGAGGAATCGGCCGCCCCCAACCAAAACGAGGAAGGGGCCGCGAAGGAGGAGGCAATGCCGAAGGACGAGGAAGACAAGTAACTCCTTCCGGGTCAGCGACGTCACCGCGACGATGTACAAAGGTCGCATGCTCCCTCTCGAGGAGCATGCGACCTTTTCGTTTTGCTTGGGCCGTTCCTCATCGTGGAAGGAATCCCGACGAGGTAATTCAACAGGGGGGTGCTCATGGGATGACTGAGAGACTATCCGGGAGCGAGCACTGACATGAAGATGCATTGTTCGGGTGGCCGGAGACGAGTCTTCGAGGCCCCGGGGATAAGCCAAGGCCTGCCCCCGGGGCGTCGCTGCGCTCCTCCTCGGCCATCCACCTTTCCTGATTTCACATGGCTAACCCGCATCGGGATAGCCTCGGAGTGCGAGCCTGTGAGGTCCCGGGACGTGGTCGAGGCGAAGTCCCTCGGATCTTGAAGTCTCGACACCGGCCAACCCGAACGCGAACCATGTCGTCGTTTGGCCGTGGGGCGGCTTGAACGGGGACCGCTCTTATCGAGACTTGAGCGGTTTGACCGTGCGGTTGGGAGGACCAACGTATCGGGCTCGAGGGCGCATGAGGCGGTTGTGGTCGAGCTGTTCGATCACGTGGGCTGCCCAGCCCGCCACGCGGGCCATGGCGAAGATCGGTGTGTAGAGTTCGATGTTGAGGTTCATGTAGTGATAGAGTCGGGCACTCGGCCAATCGACGTTGGGCGGCAGATTCTTCTGTGTGGTCACGGCGTGTTCGATGGGCTCGGCGATCCGCTCCCAACGATCGTCACCGACTTCGGCCGCGAGCTTGGTGCAGTATTCCTTGAGGATTCGCGCGCGGGGATCACCGGTCTTGTAGACCCGGTGTCCGAAGCCCATGATCCGCTCTTTGCGCGCCAGTGCCTCTTGAATCCAGCGCTCCGCGTTTTCGGGGGCTCCTACCTGCTCGAGGACTTTCCAGGCTTCTTCGTTGGCCCCACCGTGCAGCGGTCCCTTCAGCGTTCCAATGGCCGCGACGATGCCCGAGTAAATGTCCGAAAGGGTCGAGACAGTAACCCGAGCTGAAAATGTCGACGCGTTGAGCTCGTGCTCTGTGTAGAGCACCAGCGAGAGGTCGAACGCGTGCCGCATCGTCTCGGACGGAACCGCCCCATTGACCATGTTGAGGAAGTTGGCGGCGTGATCCAGGTTGTCTCGGGGAGCGACCAGAGGCAGGCCCTTGGCGATTCGCTCTCGGTAGGCGACGGCCGTGGCCATCTGAGCGATCATGCGCTCGGCCTTCCGCACATTCGCAGCATGGTCGGTCGGGGGCGCATTAACGTCGGGATCGTAGTGCGACAGTACGCTCACGGAGCTCCGCAACACATCCATGGGATGGATCGTGGCCGGTATCTTTCGGAACAAATCAACGAGCGCGTCCGGCAAATTCCGCGCTTGGCGGAGCCGGGCGTCGAAGTCGCGGAGTTGAGCGACGGTCGGCAGGTCGCCATGGAGCAGAAGGAAGGCGGTTTCTTCGTAAGACACGGCGTTTGCCAGGTCTTCGATCCGATAGCCGCGATATTCGAGGCCCCCGGATCCTTCTTTACCCTCAAGGTTGGCAATCGCCGTCTCGTTTGCGATCACACCCTCTAGGCCGGGATGATATTGATCCACCGACTCCGTACTCATACGCCACTCCGCTGTGTGAAAAACCCGACGTTCCGCCTCGCTCGGCGGCACCGAGCGGAAAGTTTGTTTCAGAGCCGATCCCTACGTCGTGGTTACGTAATCGACCTCCGGGGCCACGTCGGCTCACGACCTAGGAGGGAAGGGAGGATACTCCGATAAGGAGGGTCATCGGCAATTTCGTTCGCATCCTCGACGAGCGCCAAGGAAAATCGGGGGGGCGTACCAAGAGCCTTGGACGTCAATCCAAGCACAAGGCCTGAGGCAATTCCAGCCTCCGAGGTCTCATCCTCTTAGTCTAGAGAAACAGTCCCCGCTCTTCCATCCACTGTCCCGACAGAATCAGGAAGAACGAGCCTCGCAATCCGCCGACGTCGCGACCACCTGTGAGCGACCTCGATCCGGCCATCGGTATCCTCGCCTCCGACCCGATGTTCCCAAAGTCGATTGGCAAACGTCTGCCAGGTGGCAACGCGTTCTCGTACGCGATCGTCGCGCGCAGTCAGGAGCAGGGAAACGGGCGAGGATAGGAAAACACCCGCTGCTATCAACGCGAATCAGACGGCTCATCCTCAAGGTCGAAGAGTTGGCGGATTATGTCCACGTCATCATTTTCGAGTGTCATCAGGCGTGCAGCCAACGCGTCGATAAGGCTGAAGAAGTTTTGTAAAGCGGCGAGCCGTTCTTGAAGGTTCGCGAGCGTTGGATCCTCACGAACGCGTTGGACGCTCCGTGCCAGAACCAATAGCGTGGGATCGAGCTCGCGTCGTTTCCGCTCGGAGAGAATCCGCCGAAAAAGTGTCCAAACATCGGTCTCGGCCCGATAGAACTCGCGACGCTCTCCTTGCCGATGTATTTTGTGAACGACTCCCCAGGCCATCAATTCTCGGAGGTTCATACTAACATTGCCGCGGGAAACCTGGAGCCGGTCGCAAAGGCCTTCTGCGCTCCATTCAATTCCTGATATGTAAAGAAGAGCGAATAGTTCCCCCATTGTGGCATTGATACCCCAGGATCGAGCCATCATGCCCCAATGCTCGACAAACTCACGGATGAGTGCGTCGCTATGAGGATCTGCGGTACCAAGACCGTCCTGCGAAGGCTGAGAAGTTGAGTCATCCAAGTCGTTGGTCGGCATCAGAATATCCCTAGGGCGATTGAGCAGACCAGGCGAACACGAAGTGTCCCGACGTTGGACCAACAACCGCAGTGCTCGACGAGCAAGGAGTTGCATCGAAGACCAAAAAGGCGGTGAGCTCCGCACGGCCAGGGAAAGGATCCCATGATTGATCCCAAACTTCGGTTGTACGCGTTCGGCCCACGGCGGACAACCGAAATCGTCGCGAGGTTGAGGATGTTGCTGGGAAAATACTTAAGGTTCCGCCTTTTTTTCAGGTACAATAAAATGCATGCCCTATCGCTCGGTCGCCGACCGGCGTTTTCGGGGCTTTGAGACCCGCCCGCACTTTTCGGACGGTCACTCCCACTCAACGAGAGGAGTTTCGCCAATGCCCGAGACCGTGGTCCACTTTCAAATCCGTATGCCTCCAGTCTTGCATGAGCAGTTGGCAAGTTGGGCCAAGGAAGACAAGGCGTCTCTCAACGCCCTGATTGTCGGCCTTTTGGAGAAGGCGATCGAACAACACGAAGCGAAACCGAGCTCCAAAGAGTAAGTCGAACTCTCATGGAGCTTTGAGGTGACCTCGCCTTTGGACTTGGACCGTCGACGATGGCCCAGAGCAGGCGGCCCAGACATGCAATCTTCGAGGCGATGACGCTGTCGAACGACGGTCCCAAAGAAATGGTCTTGAACTCTCCCTCTTCACTCGGTATCTTAAGTCCACCGGTTCGATTCCCCGATAGCTCAATCGGTAGAGCGAGCGGCTGTTAACCGCTAGGTTCTAGGTTCGAGTCCTAGTCGGGGAGTTACTAGCGTCCTGGACGCTATCTGTTGATCGAAAGAGGGCCTGTGGCAAAAATGCCACAGGCCCTTTTTCGTTGCGCCTGCATCATCGGGCGCTCCCATGGCACAATTCGCGACTTACAGGGCGATCAGAGGCAGGGATGAATTTCAGCATCCATCAACCTGGAAGATCGCAGGTGCCCCGCTCGATGAGTAAGCCCCACTCGAGGCAATCAAACCCGCTTCCGTCGGGATGAGCCGTAAAAGCCCTGTCTCAAACTTCCCCACAAGAAGTTGGATCATTGCCATGATCAAGTCACCAATGCATTCATCCTCTGCCCGTGCGACAAAACGCGTTGGGCGATCCCCGCAACGGTGACTTGGCGACTTCCTCCTCAGGGATGGACGCTTCCGACGAAGCCACTCGATGTGCTCGTGAACGGTCGATGCGGTCGTGTAGGGGAATCGATGGCTGCGCGATCAATCTCCAGTGAGGCGACGGTTCGCTTGGACTAAAGAGCTGCGCGCTTTTGGAAAGCACCACTCTTGGTTCTCCGGAGTGGCAGGGATGCATGGAGAAGTGATGACATTCGTCCGTGCCACTCAAAACTCGTTGTCTTCGGCATTTCGCTGTGTTGGGGGCTATCGGCCGCTCGGGTGGCCGTGAGGGATGACTCGGGCCACCTCGATCGAACTTGCTGATGAGACCGCGTTACAAGGTTGTTCGGATCGACTTGGTGTGGTCACGATTCTCTCTCAAACCCCTCGCGCAAAGGGTTGAGCAAACGATACTTTTTGCCGAACTCTCCCTTGGAGTACCAGAGTTCGTACCGCTAAACCAAGCAAAGCGATGAGGACGCCCGAAGATCGAAATCGGGCGCGGATTGAAACCGGGAGAAGCTCGGGATCGGATGCCTCACGGTTCCGCGGCTTCGCGAAATGCTTGAACGGCACGCCGTCGGTCACGAGGTACCCAACGAAGGTCCAGGATCCAGGCGATGAGAAGGACTCCGAGGCTATCCGGAAAGAGAATTCTGATAGGAGAATGCGTAATTTGGGTGGCCGGGGACGAGTCTTCGAGGCCCCGGGGATCAGCCAGGGCCTATCCCCGGGGCCTCGCTACACTCCTCTACGGTCACCCATCTTTCCTGATCTTACGCGGCCAAACCCTATCCGGATAGCCTCTCAGCGATTCCCAACCTTGCGGATCCGGCGAGCGATCAACAAGAGACCACCAGCGAGCGTGAGGGCCAGTGACGACGGTTCCGGAACCGCCGGGGGGGATGAGGCGGCTACCATGGTGAATTCCGTACCCGGGTCAGAGAGCGGTTTACCGCTGTAGACGAATGAGGTCCCTTCCGGGAATGTCGGGTGGAAGGGCGAGTTGCCCATGAGTTGCTGGGGAGTTTCCGTGCTCGTGAATTCGAAGGTCAATGACTTGCCGGGTGTTATGACGCTGTCGGGGTTGGCAACCCACTGAATCCCGAAACCGTCTGTGGCGCCGGTATTTGTGACGAGGTCCGTCCAGCCGGTGGGGGACGTCACCGAAATCGGCGCTTTATCCATGAAGTCCGTCCCCGGCGGTACCCACGCGAACCAGAATGTTCCGATCGGTGCGGGACTCGACGAGGAGTCCGTCAGGTTGATCTTGTAATCGAACACGCCACCGCCGAGGTCCGTGCTCGTAACCGTGGCGGTGGGATCGACAATAGGACCCGCGAACGCGGGGCCGGCCAGCATTCCGACCAACAGAACGATCCCAAGACTCACGATGTTCTTCATCGAATCTCTCCTATCCTAACTCGGCTTCCGTTCGACGGTTCGAGTGCTGAGCCCCTGGTTCCGATAGGGATCCTCCCCATCGTCAGGGGCGAGCCGTCTAACCAAAAAGTGCAACGCAACGCACAACCGGATGAAACTTTTTCTCAAGAAACGAGGTTTTTATTGATGGTGACGACACCGAGGAAAATGCCTTTACCTTTCGGCGGCTTGAGAATCCAACCCCAATGGACCATGCCCTAACTGCGGGAATCGCGATCAATCCCCTTCATTCGAAAACGGGTCCGAGAGCCTTGGAACGAGGTTAGTCTTGATCGAATCATGCTCGCAGCATTACATGTATACCGATCGTTGGGATCATCCCATCGGTTTCTGGCAATCCGCAAGCGGAGAACATCGAATTCTCGTCGTGCCGGGCGATCCAGGAACAGCAGTTGAGACTGATTTCAAGAGATGTGAACTTGATCAATTTTTGGCGGTTTTGAAGCAAATGACCTTTTGCTCTGGCTCCAAGCGGCTGCGAACCGCGGTAAATGACGGCTCCACACGCGAGAATCGCGATGGATTTTTCTTCGAGAGTTTTCCTGGATCGACGTAAGAATGCAGTGTTCTCGCCTGTGCACACCCATCTTGGGAATGAAGAGCCCGAAGATCGAGAGCCGCGGGATGAAGCACGATGAGTTGTGGAAAATCGGTCGCCACTGTCTTAAGTTCTTGCTCTCGAGTCGAGTTTTGAAACAATCGTCGGCGATGTGGGAGCAGGTTAGTTGCCTGCGCCAGGTAATGCCTCGGAGCCTCCTTGTTTCTCTTGAGGAGCCACCAAGCTCCGGACGCCGGCCGGCTCGAAACCTGGACCCTGGGATGCCTTGTTTACTCTCCAAGAGCTTGACACACATGCGATTCACGTTGGGACGTTGGCGATGGTTAGCGGTTCTCTGTGCCCTGATGGGGGTTGGTAACACCCTTCGAGCCGGCGAAGAACGTCGTCTCTATGTCGCGGTGCCGGGTATTCGCAACTACCTGGAATACGGCGGGCATGGACTGCTCGTTTTTGATATCGAGCAGGGACATCGCTTCATCAAGCGAATCTCCACGGCCGGGCTGAGTCCCGACGGCAAGCCGGATAATGTGAAAGGAATCTGTGCGAGTGCGGATTCAAAGCGAGTTTATGTCAGTACAACACAAACCCTGACATGCCTCGACCTGAACTCTGAGAAGGTGCTCTGGGAGCAGTCTTACGAAGGGGGATGCGACCGAATGGCGATCTCCCCGAAGGGAGACCTCATCTATCTCCCCTCGTTCGAGAAGGCCCACTGGAATGTTGTCGATGCCGGCGACGGCCGAGTCTTAGGTAAAATCGTGCCCGACTCGGGTTCCCACAACACGGTCTACGGCCTCGACGGCAAACGCGTTTATCTTGCGGGCTTGCGCTCTCCGCTCTTAACGATCGCCGATGGGCCTGCACACAAGGCTGTGTCGACCGTTGGACCCTTCAGTGCCAGCATTCGCCCTTTCACCGTAAATGGTCAGCAAACTCTTTGCTTCGTGAATGTGAACGAGCTTCTCGGATTCGAAGTCGGGGACATCAAGTCGGGCAAGAAGCTCTTCCGCGTCGAAGTGGATGGCTATAAAACGGGACCAATCAAGCGGCACGGTTGTCCCAGTCACGGGATTGGCTTGACCCCGGATGAAAAGGAATTGTGGATCGTCGATGCGTATAACGAGCGTGTACACATCTTCGACGCAACCGTAATGCCCCCCAAGCAAGTCACCAGCATCAAGCTTCGCGACGAGCCAGGCTGGATCACGTTCTCGATCGACGGTCGCTTTGGGTATCCCTCCACAGGAGAAGTGATCGACACGGCGACTCACAAGATCGTCGCGACACTGTCCGACGAGCATGGGAATGCGGTCCAGAGCGAAAAGATGCTCGAGATCGACTTTTCCAACAATCAACCCGTCCGGGCCGGTAACCAGTTTGGCGTGGGGCAGGTTGTTGGTCGTTGACAGGACACCTGGTCGACCTCGGCTCGCTTGCAACGCCTCTCCTGGGTCTCGGGTCCTACGTAATCGGTCCCGAGACCTGGGCACTCTCGAAGGTTGCCATGTCACGAAGGATGTCGGCGGCCGCAGCGATGAGAGGAAGAGCGAGCGTCGCGCCTGTTCCTTCGCCCAAGCGTAGTCCGAGTTGGAGCAGGGGAGTGAGTCCAAGCTCTTCGAGAATGATCCGATGTCCGGGTTCGGGACCCAGGTGAGACGCGACGAGCGAGCCTCGGATGAGGGGAGACAGCCGCGCCGCGACCAAACCCGCGACGCTACTGATCAGGCCGTCGAGCACGACCAGAGCACGTTTCCTGGCTGCTCCGATGGCGAACCCTGCCAGGCCGAGGATTTCAAAGCCGCCGAGGCTCGACAGCGTGTGCCAGAGGTCGTCAGAACGTCTGGGGTGTCGAACGAGGGCTTGGGTCACGACCTCGCGCTTGTGATACAACCGCGCTTCGTCAATCCCCGTTCCCCGGCCGACGACACGGTCGGGAGCCGCTCCGGTCAAAGCAGCCAGCAGGATCGAGGCGGTGGTCGTGTTGCCGATCCCCATCTCGCCCAGCGCGACGACTCGATACGGCTGTTCGCGGTACCATGCATCGGCGAGCTCGAGACCGACGGAAACCGCCTGGTAGGCCTCGTCTCGAGTCATCGCCGGCCCTTGAAGGAGGTCTCGCGTGCCAGGTCCGATGGGCCGGCGAACGAGCCGTTCGTGGGCTGCTGTTTCCGAGGGAAGGCTGGCGGCTCCGAGATCGGCCACGCGCAAGGCAGCTCCAACGTTTCGGGCCAGCACGTTAACCGCCGCGCCACCGGCCAGGTAGTTCGCGATCATCTGCCCGGTGACTGCGGGAGGATAGGCGCTGACCCCATGGACGGCCACCCCGTGGTCGGCCGCGAAGACGGCGACGAGCGAGGGGTTCGCATGGGGCTGATCCGTCCGCTGGATCGACGCGAGCTGTTGACCCAGGTCGAGAAGGCGACCGAGACTGCCGGGAGGCATCGTCAATCTCGCCTGCCGCTCCGCCGCGCGCTCGGCCCAGGCCGACGAGGGGGCCTCGACCCCCTCCAGGGCGCGAGTTATCACTGCCGGAATGTGATCGTGATCCAAGGACGTATCCGTCAAAACAAGGCCGGTTTACCGAGCTTTCGTCGAACACCGACGAACTATCCCACGTGTCAGAGTCCATGCGTGCCGACCATGGGCAAAGGACTCGAGCTGTCGACTTCATTCGGGAGTCTTGGCGATGGAGTCGTCCATAATGAAGTCGGCGATGAAGAGTTGGCTCTTCTTATCGGAGGTGCGACCGCTGGAGGTCCACATGAGCCGTTTGCCGTCGGGGCTGAACACGGGGAGTCCGTCGAAACCTTCGCGGAAGGTGATGCGTTCCTCGGCGCCGGTATCGACGTTCATGAGGTAGAGCTCGTAGTTTTGGTGGCCGTGGCGGCTGGTCGCGTAGATGATGTGCTTGTTATCAGGATGGAAGGAGGGACCCCAGTTGACGAACTCGTTGTTTGTCAAGGCTCGTTCGGCGGTCCCTTCGGTATTGTTGATATAAATCTGGAGCAGGTCGTTATCTTTGCGATCGCTCCGATAAATGATCCGTTTTCCGTCCGGGGAGAAGAAGGGACCACCGTCATATCCCTTGGCATGGGTGATGCGCTTGGGGTTCTTGCCATCGGCGTCCATCACGTAGATTTCGCCGTCGCCATCCCGGAATGATGTGAACACGATTTTCTTGCCGTCGGGGGAATAGCTCCCCTCCGCGTCATAACCGTTCGTGTCTGTGAGACGCACGAGGTTGGATCCATTCAGATCCGCGCGAAAGATGTCCATTCCCTCGGGAAATTCCCACTTGTAGCGCTCGGTCCGGCTGTATGCGGGGCCGCGAGGGCCCGTGGGCTTCGTCGGGTTGAGGTGGGTCGACGCAAAGAGGATCGACTTGCCATCCGGATGGTAGTAGGCGCAGGTGCATTGGCCTTTACCGGTGCTCACCCGCAACGGCAACGCATCTTGTTTGAGGTCGGCACTGAAGATCTGGTAATCGTCCTGGTTCGGCGCCGGGGTCAAGAAGATTGTCGGCGGCGGATTCGAGACGGCCTGGAAAATGATCGCCTGCCCGTCGGGCCGAAAATACCCTTCACCGGCACGAGCGAAACCGAAAGTCACCTGGCGGATCTCTTTCAGGTGCTTTGCCTCTTTCGCGGCGACCTCCTCAGGCACGCTCGTCGCAGGGGGTTGCGCCGTGAGGAGAGCGGTCATCATCATGGGGATGAGCATTCGCCAGAGACTCCATCAGAATGTTATGGGCGGCAGTTGGAGTGCCGGGCCCCTTCGCCGTTTCCCACGGGGCGCACCTGGCCTAGTATAAGACCCGGTTCCGGAGCCGCCAATGGCTCGAGAAACCGGAGCATTGTAGGCTCTCGGGGAATGCAAAGCGGCTAGGATGGTAAGTGATACGACACGTGAAGGCCGGATTTGGACGAATCGAGCCGGGATCACTCGGTGGTTGCGCTCTTTCATCGAGGCGAGGTGCTGGGAGTTTCGCGTTGAAGATCTATACGAAGACGGGTGATGACGGATCCACGGGGGTTCTCGGCCCGGGGCGGTATTCGAAGGATCACCCCAGGATCGTTGCCTATGGGACGGTCGACGAATTGAACGCCGTCTTGGGGCTCGTCCGCACCCAGGAGTTGGGTGAGAACCACGGCGCGATTCTGGCTACCCTTCAGAATCAACTGTTTCTTGTCGGTGCGGCATTGGCGGACCCTTCGCCCAAGGGCCCCTTCCATGCGGCCATCACCGACGAGCATGTGCGTGGGCTCGAAGAGGTGATCGATGCTCTCGAAGCCGAGCTTCCCCCCTTGACGCAGTTTATTCTCCCTGGAGGTTCGGGGGCGGGAGCCCAACTTCACCTGGCGCGGACCGTCTCACGTCGCGCGGAGCGCGCTGTGGTCACACTGGCACACGCGGCCAACGAGCATGTGCCGCGGCAGCTAATCGTCTACCTCAACCGATTGAGCGACCTTCTCTTCGTGCTGGCGCGAGCGGTCAACCACCAGGCGGGAGTGCCTGACGTGCCCTGGAGTCGTCCATGAGCCTACGTGATTCCGCCGTCCTGATCACCGGTGGTCGTCGGGTCGGAAGCGTGCTTGCGAAGCGATTGGCCGAACGAGGGGCCTGCGTGGCCATGACGTACCTCACCAGTCGTCACGCCATCGAGGAGACCGTCTCGGAAATCGAGGCAGCGGGTGGGACCGCCATCGCCATCGCCGCCGACCTTTCTCGTCCCGAAGAAGCCAGCCGGGCCGTCGCCCAAATGGTCGAGCGCTTCGGCAAAATTAATCATCTGGTCAACATGGCGAGCGTCTACCGTCGCACACCGTTTTCGGGACTGGTGCCTTCGGACTTTGACGACATGATCGCCGCCAACCTGGCGGCCCCATACCACACGGCGATCGCAGCGTCCCGAAAAATGCTGATGCAAGAGGCCCGCGATGGGATCAAGGGACGAATCATCAACTTCGGAGACTGGGCGACCGAGCGACCCTACAAGCATTACTTGCCCTATCTCGTCGCCAAGGGCGGACTAACCACGATGACGCTTGCGCTCGCCAAGGAACTAGCGCCGAACGTGCTCGTGAACATGATCCAACCCGCCATGATCGAGCCCCCAAGCGATTTCACCGAGGACGATTGTGCCGCCGTTGTCGCGCAGACGCCCTTGGCCAGAGTGGGAACTCCCAAGGATGTCATCGGACTGGTCCTCTACCTGCTCGAGGTAACGCATTTCGCGACTGGCTCTTGCTACCGAGTCGATGGAGGCAGATTCCTGGGGGTGGAGTGATCCGGCGGTGCCTCGATCGAGGGGAGACCGACTTCGAGGCCGACGGGGCCTTGCTCCCGACCGGACTTCAACCACGTCAGCCATGGCCGTGACGGCATCGGCGCGACCATGACTCTGCATCGACGTTGCGACCGCAGAGGGGCGTGGCTCCCGAGTACGAGTCAAGATTTCTTAGAGCTTGTCTCGACTGAAGCCTTGCCAGGAGCTTTGGGGGCGGCCTTGAATTCCTCGGCCGTCATCTTCTTGATGGTCGTTCCATCCTGCATGAGGACGACGCCGCCCGATTCCGGTGTCTGCTTCTCATAGGCGAGGATCTTGTCCGAAGCCCCCGCTTGAACCGGAGCCCCAAAGAGGAAGACGATCTCCCCGGTCTTCACCTTAGAAGTGCCCATGGGGAACCCCTTCGCGTACTTCGAGAGTTCCGCCGCCTTCTCGAACGGCTTTCCTGGGTTGTCGCCTTGCCGGATCTCGAGAAGGTTCGCCAGCTCTTCGAAGGCATGGTTCGTGACATTCTCTTTCCGAGTCTCCGGCGAGGCGGAGGTTGGGGATTGCCCGCAACCGACCTCGAGTACTGTGAGTGAAAGCACCGCCAGCACGAGGCCAGCACGAACACGACGAACCATCGGCGAATCCCTCCTCTTTCAACGAGAAAAGCAAAGGGCAGCCCAAACGTAGGGCCGCCCCATCGCTCGATCATCCCGTGACGTACGACGGGCATGCACTTAACCAAGCGGCCTATGGGTCAAAACGCGTCGGCGCTAAGGACTTCACCACCGGAGCGGGTGCCGAAAGCCGCCCAACTGGTGGGATTGATCGAGTTCTTGATGAACTTGACCGAGCCATCGCAAGCCACCACGTTGACTCCACCCGAGTGCCAGCTCCGGGCGGCGGTATGGGCTCCCGTGAAGGCCGAGTCACTGCAATCAGGCCATTTCTTGTTCGGGGTATAAGTGTGCGTGTAGTTCGTGCATCCCGGGATGAAACGGTAATATTCGAGTCCACGGTAGCCCATGATCCGGCTCGTGAGCTTCTGGCACGACGTAGGAACGATCTGGCTTGGGTTGGTGAATGTGCCGCCGCTCTGGTGGGGGTCAAGATAGCCGTCACCCAACATCGCGGAGGCCAAGGGGGGCCAATTTGTCGAGGAGCCGCCGGCGTTGGCATAGCGAGACCGGATCGTCTCGGCGAACATGGCCGTGTTCGAGGTCCCATCGGTGATCGCGGCGATGGGGCATGCGATGGCCCGCTGGAACTGGGGATTGGGGCTGTTGTCGCTGAGCGTCGGCGGCTGACCGAGGTCCAACTGCACGATGAATGGACCGATGACGGAGCCGTTTATTTCCGAGAACGCCGGGCACACTTTGTAAACATCACCAGCGGGGCAGTTGTAGTACTGCGCGGCCGTGAATCCCGCATTCGCAAAATAATTGGTCTTCCCGCAAGAGATCCCGCTGCCAGCGGGGTCGAAGCAGTTTCCCGAGGAAGGGTCCGACGGGCAAAGAAAGGCGTTCACCTGCGTAATCCGGGCCGTCTCGTTCATCTCAAGCCCGCCGGCAGGATCACCACCGTTCGAGTCAACGGCGAGGTTCCAGCAGTTGAAGAGGGCCCCTTGCTCCAAGAACGGCATGATCACGGCGAGGAAGTTCACCCGGCTGCCATTGGGAGCAAGATAAGGGAATGGTCCCCAAGCGGGAGGGAGCGTGCTGTTTGCCGACTCGAAGTTCATCGCCGCCAGCCCTAGTTGCTTCAAGTTGTTGACGCACTGCGCCCGGCGAGCAGCCTCACGAGCGGCTTGTACGGCGGGGAGCAAGAGGGCGATAAGAACGGCGATGATGGCGATGACGACCAGCAGCTCGATCAGGGTGAAGCCCCGCGAACGAGGTGAGGTGTCGAAACGTGTTGGCATGCGCATGCAGAACTCCTTAGCTGATTTGGAGACTGAATCAATCAGGTCAAGAGAGGTTACAGCAACGACGCTGACAGCCGACCTTTGGGATGAGTTGACCCTAATATATGAGTTGTCTAGGTATCTTAGAACATCATACGACCCTTTGAAAGCAATTTTCTAAAATGAGCCGGTACGTTATCACACCGCATCAAAACGAACTCCGTACGAACGATCTTGCCGACGCCTCAGGTTCGACGAGATCATTTCGATGGCTCTTGGAGCGTGGAACTGTCCTACCAGGGGTAGGAGACCGTTGCCGTAGAAGGCAACCAGCCGATTGACCCAACAAAGCGCACGACTACGGAACTGACCGAGCACCGAGACGGCCAACCGCAAAGCCGGCACACCATGGCCGAAACAAACGATCGCTCACGCTACTTCGTAAGCACTGGTCCACATAGGCAATTTGAATGCCATCGCCTCTCTTCTGTCGCGAGATTTGTCGTTGCCAGCGCTGGCAGATTCGTGATGGAGGCAGATATGTATGATTCTAAAACTTATTTCTTTAGGAGTTCTGCAAGACAAGGAATTCGTCCGATCGTCGTCTTGATGATAGATGCGCTCACAACCATGAGAAAGGCTATCGGTGACTCTTTCGGAACGTCGTAACCGCTTTCTTGCAAGCGTCTGACGGCGATTGTCCGCTGAGATTCGACCACGTCCAAGACGTCTCTGAAGGGAGCGAGCGGGGGGCGTTGCGCTTTCCTGCGGTACCTCCTGGAACCGACAACTTTGAGGGCGATGGGGTCGATCGTCTCGCCGATATATCGAGCATTTGTTCGACCTAAAGCCACCTGGTCTGGAGACATCTGTAGGTTTAATTGACTAGGAGATACTGTGTCGAAAATACGAGCGTTTTCTGCGCGCAAAACGAGCGATAGCTGGTGTGACATGAGTCAGGCGGCTCCGCATCAGGATCCGTCCCCCTTCGATCTCCCCATTGCGATTGAGAGGTCGGCTCGGACATCTCTCAATGAAAGGATCGCTCTGTTTCTTGGTTCCTGACTCGGGAGTGACGCGCAGAGGGGGGCGATAGGGCCGTAACAAGCGGTTCGCCTTTGAGAACGAAAAGAGCTCGTCAGATTAGGTAGGGAAGATTTGATCCCCCGGGTATCTGTCCTGGCTCAATCGAAGTGCCATCAGCTCTTCTTGGCGGACCTTGTCGGAGAGGGACGATTACGGACGTTCAGATTGCCGAGCGATCGGACATAGGCGACGAAGTGTTTTCATACCAACGCCTTGTCATCCGCCAACAGCTTGATTCGTGTAACCGTCTCGTTTGGTTAGAGCGGTTATCCAAGGAACGAGGTTAACCGCGAGACCGGAACGCCGGTCCCACGGTTCTCGTGGCAATGATGCCAGGTGAGGAAGTAGGGTGCTGCTGCTGAACTGAGTTGAGAAAGTGGTTTTCTCTCGTCTCAAGGCTCGTGGCCTTTCCCGGCTTCGGCTCGACTCGAGGGCTGATACGGGTCTTCAAGGCTGGGGGATCACGGGGAGAAGAAGCTGGGAAGGGTGTTCGCTGTCGTGGTGGATTGTGTTATCGGCTTTGATGTGACGACGTGATTCGGCCAGTGGTTCGCCGGTGTTCGGGTTCACGTCGAATCGAGGGAAATTGCTGCTGGAAATGTCGACCCGGATCCGGTGGCCCTTCTTGAAAACGTTGGAGGTGGGGTAGAGGGTGATGGTGATGGGGACTATGGAGCCTGGCTTTAGCAGTTCAGGCTGATCGAGCGAGTTTCGATAGCGGGTTCGCAGGATCGAGTCGCTGAGATTCAGGTCGAATCCCAAGGGGTAGTCGGGGTTAGGGGGGATCTCGTCGAGGAGTTTCGCCGTGAAGTCGGTGTCGAGGGCCGTCGACGACACCCAGAGCTTCACGGAGATGGGGCCCGTGGCTTCGAGGTCTTGCGAGAGCGGCTCGGTGCGGAAGACGACGACGTCGCGTCGGGCGGAAAGCGGAAGTTGATCCGTGACCGCATGGGTTTCGTGGCGACTGCGTTGGTCGACTCCGCCGCTGAGCATCAACTCGGATGCGGAGGAAATGTTGCCACCGATCGTGGGGACCGGGTGATCGGGGTCGAAGGTATAGGTCGTGTGGCTCGATTGGTTCTCCGGGGCGGTTTGCGTCAGGGCTCCATCGCCCTGGAGGTAGAAGGGGGTTGGTTTGGAGCGCGCGAGCGGCCACTCTCGCTCGGTGCGCCAGTAGCCGCCGTGCTTGAGCCGTCCCGAGGGAGAGCGACGATCGTCGCCGGTCCCCATGATGTAGAGCGAGACGGGTGGTGCATCCTCGACACCGTTGGTTTGTCCCTTCAGCCAATGGTCGTACCAGCGCAATCGCCAAGCCAGAAGATCGATCGCGGCGTCGGGGGTAAATTCCACTTCGCCCGAGACGTTCGACCCTTGGGAACCATGGACCCAGGGGCCGATCGTCAAATGCTGAGGGGAACGCTTCGCCTTGGAGAGTGCCTCGTAGTTGAGGGTGACCTGGCGAGTCCAGGAGTCGTACCAGCCGGTCAGGTGATGAATCGGGATATCGGCATAATCTGAGACGTGATCGACGACGGACATCCCTTTGATCTTCCAGAAGGGCGTCTCGGGACCGCTGCGCATGGCTTCGATGATCCAACTTTCGTATTCAGGCACGACCCGCAGAGGCGTCGTCCCCGGACGAAGCGGGAGCTGGTCGACGTATTGGCGGATCCGCTTGCCGTTGGCCGCCAGAGCCTGTTTCAAGGCGGGATTGGCGAGCGCCTCGCGGCTGTTCGGAGCTCCGATATTGAAGATCCAATTCATGAAGCGAAGTTCAAACGCTCCGCCGTGGCGCATGCCGCTGATTCCGCAGTTGGACACCGCGTCGATGGGGATCATGGTTGTCAGGTGCGGCGGATTCATCTCAGCGAGGGCGTGTTGGGTGCCCCCGGGATAGCTTGTCCCGAACGTGCCGACCTTGCCGTCGGACCAGGATTGAGCGGCGATCCACTCGACGACGTCATAGCCGTCGGCTGGATCGTCGGCGATCAGGCGCCACCGGCCTTCGCTGCCGTAGCGCCCTCGTACGTCGTTGGCGACGACGTTATAACCATGCGCTGCGTAGTATCGCCCTTCGTTTGAGGTGCCGTCCTTGTTGTACGGCGTCCGAGTCAGGAGGGTGGGAAACCGCCCCGGGACTGCCTGGCTGCCTCGTGCGGGGCGATAGAGATCAGCGGCGAGTCGAGTGCCGTCCCGGACGGTGATCGTGACGTTTTTCTCGACGACGACATCGTACTCCGCAGGCCTCTTGGAAATCTCGGGAGGAGTTGCGTGTCCCCTTGAGGTCAGCACAAGTACCAGGAAAGTGACGGCAGAAACTTGAACCCGCTGGAATGGATGCATCGCAATTAGCCTCGGGTGAGCGAAATCGCACGGACGGTCGCGGGGCGACTCGATTTTCACCGTCCGGGAGCAGAATGCAACGCTCTCGTCTCAAGGCCGTAGCTCTTCGCGAGCGAAGCCGGTTAAATCGGGTAGGCGTTCCTGTTGCGCGGCGAAGCCTTGACATCAGCGATCGCTTGTTTGGAGATGTATAAGGGGCAAGATCGATGGGGAGTGACAAACCGATGAAGACCGCGAGTCGACGGACTTTTCTGATGTCCACCGGAGCCCTCGCGCTGGCAGCCCGAACCAGCGTGTCGGCTGCGCCCAGCGAGAAGATTGCCGTGGCCATCGTCGGCGTGCGGGGTCGAGGCAACGATCTGGCCCGTGAATTCGCGCGCCAAGAGAACGCCGAGGTCCTTGCGCTCTGCGACATCGATGACGCGGCGTTCGCTAAGCCCAAGAAAGACGTCGAGTCGATTTCGGGAAAGGCGCCGAGGACGGAGAAGGACTTCCGCCGCTTGCTCGATGACAAGTCGATCGACGCCATCGTGGTCGCTGCCCCCGACCACTGGCATGCGCTCTTGACGGTCCTGAGCTGCCAGGCCGGCAAGGATGTCTATTGCGAGAAACCGGTCAGCCATAACGTGGTCGAGGGGCGGAGAATGGTCGAGGCCGCCCGGAAATATGGCCGGGTCGTCCAGGCTGGGACGCAACGCCGAAGCATGCCCCACATTGCTGAGGCCGTTTCACTCATCAAAGATGGCTCGCTGGGCAAGGTGGGGATGGCTCGTGCCTGGATCCATCAGCAACGCAAGGGCATCGGCCACGGCCAGCCCGGCCCGGTTCCCGACGGAGTCGATTACGCGATGTGGCAGGGACCCGCTCCTGACCGCCCCTTCTTCCCGAACCGGTTCCATTATAACTGGCATTGGTTCTGGAACTGGGGAACCGGTGAGGTCGGGAACAACGGGATCCATGGCCTCGACGTGGCCCGATGGGGACTCGGGGTGGACGCTCCGATTTCGGTCACCTCCGGAGGCGGAAAGTTCGTCTTCGACGATGACCAGGAAGTTCCCGATACCCAGGTCGCCACGTGGGAGTTCCCGAATGCCTGCCTCGTCTGGGAACATCGGATGTGGTCCACGCACGGTTCCGACGGATCCGGCTTCGGCATCGCCTTCGATGGCGACAAGGGAACACTCATCATCGACGATAAGGGATGGCGCATTGAACAGGGGAAAGAAGTCACGTCGAGCAAACCGGCGCGAGGCTCCGTGGCGGACCACGTCGCCAACTTCCTCGATTGCATCAAGAGTCGAGCACGACCGAATGCGGACATCGAGATCGGCCATCTCAGCACTCGCCTCTGCCACCTGGGTAATATTGCCCATAGGCTTGGTCGCAAGCTCAAATTCGACGGTGCCAGCGAGGCTTTCTTGAATGCCCCCGATGCCAACCAGCTTTTGACACGTGAATACAGTCATCGGTTCGAAATGCCCTCGCAAGTCTGAGCCTGATCGCCTCGCGCTTTCTGCCCCTTGCCTTGGGACAAGTCCCCCCGGGCGGAAAGCGCCTGCTTTCCCAACGGAAGGTCCATCTCGTCGCATCCCCCCCTTGGGGATCAGATCTGGTCACAGTGGCAGAGTGCTCACGTACTTCCGGGCGGGGGGCGTTTGCCGAAGGCCGGCCCTCTCTCAGCAACGCCCTTTTTTGATCCTTTTGTGCTCGCCCCAACGAACCATTGATGAGTTTCCGTCGAACTGAGTGGGGAACTCACGATCCTGGCAACCATGGGAGCGAACGAGAATCAATGCCCAGATGAAATCGGCGGTGCTTCGACCCATACCATGCCGACTTTCGCGGACCGAGCGATACCAGGCAGAGCACGATTGATGAGCATTCTCTCGTATCTAGGTGGGACACCGTATTGACTCGCAAACCCAGGTCCAATCAGTGGGACCCTTGAAAAAGTTGATGTAGGCCCAACTGATGAGTACCCGCGAATCGCAAGTTCATTGGCCCGAGCAAAGGGAGGTAGCCCGGATCAGGGTTAGGCTGAGTGACGCGATCGCCAGGTTATTCGGAGAGATCGAGGAGAAAGGAGCAGCGTTAGCGGTTTCAATGACCTTTGCGTATCAAACCTGGACGGTGATTGTCCGTTGGCTCCCCTTTGGCCTTATCGAAGTCAAGACTCCGATTGGATGACAAAGAGGGCTTGCCACCCTTGGGAGAATTCGTCGTCCTGTAGGCAGGTCAGTCCCTACGTCCGATCGGAAAGGTGCAATGGACTCTGTCCTACGTGACCCTGCGCGTGGCTTCGCTGCCAGGATAAGTCTGTCGTCCGAGCTTCCCGATTCGTATTGATGAATCCGAAGAGCGGACGGTTACCAGACCGGCTTTTCCTCAAGGGATGGAAGAACGAAGTTCGTCATTCATGGAACACTTTTGTGAACCCCTTGGTGTTCCTGTTTTTGCTGGATTCCCAAGATTTTCCAGGTTCGCCATCTTGCCTATTTTTGCAAATTTGGTCGAAGAGAGAACTTGAGGAAAAAGGAAAATGCCTGATCTTTTTTGGATGTCAAATCTCTTATGGCAGGTCGCATTTTCTGATTGTATAAGAAGATAGAACAATCGGGTCGAAATTGCTGAAGAAATTCTCGTGAAAATCCGACAGGGATGATGGGCCAATGCATGGATGTTGTCGTAGAGTTACAGTAGTGGAATTGGCCTCGAAGGCGGTACTGATTTCGTTTAAGTTAACGACTCAACCGGGGTAATCGAAACTCTATATCCTGACGATCATAGAGGGTGACGACCGACAAACGGCGTACGAAGGGGTACGTGCGTGGCGGCACCGGTTCCGGAGCGTGAAGCCAGAGGAGGAATTGGCGTTGACAGGCGGTCAAGGGAAAGGAAAGCGACGGCAGTCGTATCGCCCCACGGTCGAGGCGCTCGAAGCACTTCGGCTGTTGAGCATCGCCGCGCAGGCTCTTCCTGAGCTCGCTGTTGAACGAGATTTGATCGCTCCGACGTCGACTGAAACCAACGCGACCACCAATACGACCTGGGATTACGCTCTTGGGCAGACCCAGGTCGCCGACTTGTTGGGGCCGTTGCCTCAGTCGGCCGATACTCAGCAGATCACATCGGGACTTACTCAATTAAACCGGTATCTCCAACGAGCGTGGTATCGCGCGGGTGTTCCGCCGCAAATGCATGATGATTGCACACAGGCGGTTTATGTCACGTTGTTGCAGAACCTCGGCCGGACCCGGTTCGATGCTTTGCTCGGCGAGATTGGACGGGTGGGAATTCGCGATGTTTTGAGTCGGGAGACGGCAGACGGTCCGGATTTCTTCCGCGCGGTTGATACGGTGAAAAAGCGGGCCCAGCGTGAACGCGCGTTCCAACCGCTCGATGGGGTCGCGGCAACGGCATCCTCTCAGCAGGATGAAACCCAGGAGAGCCGCCGCGGCGCTTTGCAGGAGGTGATCGCCCAATCGCTCAACCCGCGTGAGGCGGCGTTGATCCACGCAACTCTGAAGGGAGAAACCCCCGCAGAGATTGCTCTCCAATGGGGGGTCGCACCCAAGACCGTGAGCAACGAGAAGACGCGCGTGATTCAAAAGCTCCGGGATGCGCTTCTCGAAGATCATTCCGCTTAACCGCTCCGCTCAAATCCCTGGTGAATCCATTCGGACTGCCGCCACAGATCAATTCAGGCTTTCTTCTCGTCGGTTTTCGCCGCGGGCCGTTGCTCTGAGTTTGCCGAGGCCTTGGTCGTGGGAGTCGCCTCGGTTGTTTCGCCTTCGGCTTCGTCGGTCCCGTGTTCCATGTTCCGCTCGCCGAAGATCTTCTCAAAGTTGGGGAAGCCGTATTTTCGGACGATAGGACCGCTCATCTCGACGCTCCTCAGGCTGGGTATGAGGGAGAACGCAGCCCACGACTTTGGGGGAACTGCGCCAATTTCTTAGAGGCTATCCGGATAGGGTTTGGCCGCGTGAGACTAGGAAAGATGAGTGGCCGGGGAGGATCGCAGCGACGCCCCGGGGATCGGCCTGGGCTGATCCCCGGGGCCTCGATGACTCGTCTCCGGCCACCCAAATCACGCATTCGTCCATCAAATTCTCTTCCTGGATAGCCTCTTAGTGGAGCATCCGGCAAGTGGCTTTCCCGTAGGGTGGGCACTGCCCACCAATCTCGTGGTTTCGACCAGGGTTTAATCCCTGGTGGGCAATGCCCACCCTACAAGAAGGAGGCTTGCCGGATGCACCACTTAGTATTTCTCACGGGAAATTGGATCGTCAAGTGATCCAAGCCGACGAGGCTCTCCGTGGATGTCTCACGGAGAGCCTCGTCGTGAGCGAGGGAGTGTCAGCGCTGGTTCGCCGCCTGAGCCTCGGCGAAAGCGGAGTCGAAGCCGCGTCCGGACGCGGGGAAGTCCATCTTCTTCTTGACGAATTGCGCGGCTTCGGCGGCGCCATATTCGCGGTCCATGCCCGGATCTTCCCACTCAACCGACAGGGGGCCTTCGTAGCCGATCTGGTTGAGGGCACGGGCGATTTCTTCGAAGTCGACCTGGCCGCGTCCCGGTGAGCGGAAATCCCAGCCCCGGCGGGGGTCACCGAAGTTGAGGTGCGAGCCGAGGATACCGGACTTGCCGTCGAGGGTGCGGGCGGCGTCCTTGACGTGGACGTGGTAGATCCGGTCCGGGAAGGCCCGCAGGAACGCGACGGGGTCGACCATTTGCCAAAGCAGGTGGCTCGGGTCGAAGTTGAAGCCGAACTCGGGGCGGAAGTCGAGGGCCTTGAGGGCGGTTTCGGCCGAATAGAGGTCGAAGGCGATCTCGGTGGGGTGAACTTCGAGTCCGAACTTGATGCCGCATTCGCGGAAGACGTCGAGGATCGGGTTCCAGCGTTCGGCCAGGAGTTTGAAGCCATCGGAGATGGTCGAGTCAGGAACCGGCGGGAACGAGTAGAGCAGGTGCCAGATCGACGAGCCGGTGAAGCCGTTGACGACCTTGACTCCCATCTTCTTGGCCGCTCGGGCCGTATCCTTCATCTCCTGGATCGCCCATTCCCGCTTCTTCTCCGAGTTGCCCCGGATATTGGCCGGAACCCAGTCGTCGGTCCTCGCGTCCAGGATATCCAGAACGAGCTGGCCCACCAGGTGGTTTGAGATCGCCCAGCACTTCAGACCATACCGTCCCAGGAGGTCGTGCCGCTCCTTGCAATAGTTGTCGTCGTGGAGGGCTTTCTGGACGTTGAAGTGGTCACCCCAGCAGGGGAGCTCGATACCGTCGTAGCCCCACTGGCTGGCCTTCTGGCAGATGACTTCCAAACTGAGGTCGGCCCACTGGCCAGTGAACAGCGTGACGGGTCGCGCCATAGAATTCGCTCCTCCCAGGTAGGGTCTCAGTGCTCCGAGGTGACTCGGAACGCGTGGCGTATTGCGGAAGACGCAACCATAGGAGCCGGGCGGAGGAAAGTCAACGATTTGACAGTTTGCGGTGACCAAGAGATAATCAAACTTTCTTTGGCCCCAATGACCGCTTCCATGCGTTTACCCTCGTCCGGTGCTCCCCGCGCCGTCTTCTTCGATTTTGACGGTGTCATCGCCGACACCGAAAATATTCACATTGCCGCCTGGCAACGGACACTCGCCGGTCTGGGTTGGGCGCTGTCCGAGGATGTGGCGGTCCGTGCCGTCGAACTCGACGATCGGAAGTTCCTCGCGGAGGTCTTCGAGACGCGAGGAATCGTCGAAGGAGACATAGAAGGCTGGGTTCGCCGCAAGCAAGCGCTGACCATTGCTCTCTTGAAGGATTCACCTCGAGTTTATCCGGGAGTCAAAGAGCTCGTTCAGAGCCTGACCGGGCGAGTGCGTTTGGCTGTCGTATCCACAACCTGGCGAGCGAATATCCTCTCGGTGCTCGAAGCCTCGGGCATGAGCGATGCCTTCAGCATTATCGTCGGCAAAGAAGACGTGACATCCGTCAAGCCCGATCCGGAGGCCTATCAACTCGCACTGCAACGAGTCGGCGTCAAGGCGGCCGAGGCGATCGCCATTGAGGATTCCGCGACCGGGTTGGCCGCAGCACGGGGCGCGTCGATCCCCACGCTGGCCGTGGGACATCGCCTTGGTCACGGGGAATGGGTTGGTGACTCGCTTTTCGTCGAAAGCTTAGTTCGGCCGAACGAAACGCTCGCCAAGCTCGGATTCAGCGTCGAAGGCTGAAGCTGGGTCCTCAACCCGTCGCTTGTTTGCGCGACGAGCCTGTCACGGACCCGATTGAGTGTCCGATAAGAATGGCCTGCATCGCCTACCCTTTGTAGGGCGAGCCTTGGCCGTCGAGGCTTTGGCGAGGCCAAGGTCTGCCCAACGGGAACCCATCCACACAGGGAAGACGATACGTAATGTGGATGTTTCTTTCCTAACCATTAATTATTCGCGGCCATTGGGCTCGACGATCGTCCGATAGAAACTTGGCCGGCGATCGCCGATGCGATCGACCTCGTGTTTACCGGGGACGCGAACGAGGCGCTTCTGCCGAGAGCGTGCAGGGTCGATGTCGGCGTAGAGGATTTCTTCGTCATCGGGACTCGCCATCGCAAGGATCGTTCCTTTGGGGTCGGCGAATGAACTTCGTCCGATGAAGCGAAAGCCTCGCTCCTCGCCCACGCGGTTCACTGCGACCGCAAAGACAACATTCTCGAAGGCACGACAGGCAATCATGTGCTCCGCAGCACATTCTGAGTGCGGGGGCCAGTTTGTCGGCAGTACGAGCAGGTCCGCACCGAGGAGGCCGAGAACTCGCCCCGATTCAGGGAAGGCTCCGTCATAGCAAATGTGCATGCCTACGCGTAGCCTGCCGATTTCTTGCACCTCGAAGGGGCGGTTACCGGGGTCGGTAAAACGATCGACCCCCAGAAAGGGGAGGTGAACCTTACGGTATGACCCCACGACGCCGTTGGGCCCGACGAGCACGCAGGAGTTATAGAGGCACTCTCCATCGCGCTCGAGGAGGCCGTAGATCGCCCAGATCTCGCGACGAGCGCATTCGGCCGCGAAGCTCTGGACGCTCGGCCCCGGGATGGCCTGGGCATAAGGCCAAGCCTCCTCTCGGCTCTCAAACCCGTAGCCCGTGAGAGCGCACTCCGGAAAGACCACGAGCTTGGCACCGTGATCGGCCGCTTCGTGCAGCTTTGCCAGCATGACCGCCAGGTTGTGCGAAACCTCTCCGAGCCGAACATCCATCTGGACGGCGGCCGCGCGCATGACGTTCGATTGCGTCATTGGTTTTTCCAGGTCTCCAAACAATACCAAGGGCCTTGCCCACACAACAGAATTCGACAAGGATGAACCGGCTCCAGAGCGGTTATCGCTTGGATCGCCCACACTCAGGCCAGCGAGTGCCCCTGTGGCTCGAAGGAAGTCAAGAGGCCGGCGGGATGGCACACCAATGGCACCAGCCTGGGGCCCACTGGTGGACAAGCCATCAGTGCTACCCTGTGCGGATATCTACATGGCATCGGTTGATGGTGCTTCCAACACATCGATCCCAGGGATTTCACTCCGATCTTCCGGGATTTTGTAGGCTATCCCATCGCAATCCGCTCTAGCGTCTTGATTTATGAATTCGTTCGCTAGTTCAAGCCCGTTTGGTTCCGAGCTCAGGATGCAGGTCGAGCGTCGCAGACGCGGGGGCATCAGGGGGTTGCGCATCGAAGAAGAGGGACAAGCGTTCGGGCTTGGGGGGGGCACTCAGTAGGCTCCCCACAACTCCCGCGAGCAAGGACGCAACCAGGCTCCAGATGCACGGATCGAGTCCCAGCAAGTAGTACGGGCGGAACGAACTCTTGGCGCCGATCTCGGGGTTGGCGGGCAAGAGCCAATCCAGGTGGAATCGGTCAGGGCCAAGTGTGCCCAGGAGATAGAGTCCGAGGGTGACCGCTGTTCCGATCACCATCGCCGCGATGGCTCCCGTCGCGGTGGTCCTCCGCCAAAAGGAACCAAGCAAGGCCGGCATCAGAAACGCGGCGGCCATGCCGGTGCTGGAGAAGACGACGATGAGCTGGAGATACTCAGGCGGCCGGATGGCCGCAACGGCCGCGATGAGCCCCACGGTCACGGTCGCCAGGTAACTCGCTCGAGCGATCTCCTTCTCCGAGGCCATTGGACGCAGGAACCGCTGGTAGATGTCGCGCACCATTCCCGAGGAAACGATCAGGAGCCAACCGCTGACCGTACTCAGCACCGCGCCATACGGGGCTGCGAGGATCAGGCCGGCGAGGTACGGATTGGCCAGGGAAATCACCAGGCTCGGCATTGCGTCATCGGGAGATTTGAGGTTTGGCAGAATGCTCCGCGCTGCCACGAAGATGAAGATCAAAGGGACATAGATCACCATGTTGTAGAGCGTCAGGTAGATGATCGACCACCGAAGCGTTCGCGAGTCGCGGAACGCCATGAGTCGCACCAGCGTGGAGGGTTGTCCCATGCCGGTGATCGCCCACATGAAGAAGAAAGAGACGGCAAGTCCCAGGGGGTGAAAGGCTCGACCTGCGCCGGGGCCGAAACCGAACCCGTTGCCGGCTAGCTGCATCCCCTTGAGCGTCGCTTGTTCGATACCGCCGGCCTTGTGCATGGCCAAGGGGAAGAGCAAGAGCACGCCGACGGCCATGATGAGGCTCTGGAACACGTCGGTCCAGATGGCCGCCAGGAAGCCTCCATAGGTCGTATAAGCAACCACCGTCGCTGTGAAGATGGCCAGGCCCACGTAATAGGCGACGTCAGCGGAGTTCGCGGATTCGTCGGTCACGAACCAGTTCGTGGTCTCGGTCGGCAAGACGATTCGAAGAATCACCGCCCCCGCCTTGAACTGGGGTATCAGATTGCAGATGAGGAAGAACATGACCAGGATGCTGGTCAGGAGTCCGAGGGTGGGGCTACCGAACCGCTCGCGCAGGAGGTCGGGAAGGGTAATGGCCCCCGTCCTCCTCGACAACTGGCCGATACGCTTTCCGAGGATGCCCAGAATGGTCAGAGGCGCGACCATGTACGAGCAGATCCAGAGCCCGACGACCCAACCAAAGCTGTAGACCAGCGAGGGGAAACCCACGAAGGTCCCGCCGCTCATGACGGCCGCCGTTAGAGCGACCGCGAAGGCTCCCAGGGAGCGGTTGCCGAGAAAATACTTCTCGAGGAAGTTTCCTTTTCGACCCACCAGATTGGCGACAACGCCGAGGCCCAAGGAAACCAGTGTGAAGAGAACCAACGCGATCAGTGTTGGTGGTTGCGCATGGATAACGCCCGCGGCATTCATTCGGCCCCTCCCTCACGAATGTCGCGATCGAGCTCGGCGCTGCGGTCCGTCCCCAGGTCATCGTCGACCATGTAGAATCCGGCGAACCAAAAGGTGAACAGCGAGCACACCAGCCAAGGGGCAAGGATGCCCCAGAACACCCAGGAAGGGATGCCCCAAACGGGGTCAAGATCCTTGATGCCCAAGGGTCGCCCGGGGCGGTTGTAACCGAACCAGTACGAGTAGGCACAGCAATAGCTGGTGGCGGCCACCCAGACGATCGTGATGATGATCGCTTCACGACGTGAGTTCTTGAGGACGGGATCGGTATCTCGAGACACGTGCAGAGTATCTCCGACTTAAGCGGGGTCGGCGGGTGGAACCCGGAATGATAGCGATCGATTACAGCTTCGTCCGGCGCTGGAGAGAGTGCAGAACGGCAGGTCTTCGTAACTTTTGCAGGTTCGAAGGCCGAACGCAACCCTTCACTCTCTCAGGCCATGCTGGTCGATGACTACTCTGCCGATTCTCTGCGAAAAAAGGCCGTCAGTGTGGCTGGACGTGATGCCCGAGTACCTCCTCGAAGAAATTGGCGATTTGCTCGGCCACGTATTTCCGATCAGCCTCTTTGCGGGATGAGTGACGCTCGTTGGGGAGAGGTAGAAAACGGAACGGTTTGGATGCCCCGATCATGGCGGTGGTCAGCCGGGCGCTATGACGGAAGTGGACGTTCTCATCGAGCATGCCGTGAATGAGGAGCAGTTCGCCTCGCATCTTTTCGACACGCGTGAGCACGGAGGAATCGCGGTATCCTGACGCGTTGTTCGCCGGTGTTCCCATATAGCGTTCGGTATAACATGTGTCGTATCCATCCCAGTCCGTGACGGGAGCGACGGCGACCCCTGCGCGGAAGACATCGCCGGCCTCGGTCAAGCTGCGGAGCGTCATGTAGCCGCCATAGCTGCCCCCGGTGATGCCGACCCGAGTGGTGTCGACCTCCTCCCAACGCTCTTTCACGAACCGGACTCCATCGACCTGATCGCGCACTTCCACGTTCCCCATGTTCAGGGCGAGGGCGGTTTCAAAGTCGTGTCCCCGGCGCGCTGAGCCTCGGTTATCCAGCTTCCAGACGGCAAACCCTCGCGAGGTCAGGAACTGGGCGGTTTGGTCGGCGGTCAGAGCCCACGAGTTCGTCACGGTCTGCACGTGGGGACCGCCATAGACGATCACCGCCAAGGGCACCTTCGGTCCCAGAATTTTCGACTGGGGAGCGTAGTAAGCACCGTACAAAGTCACGCCATCTCGGTTCCGGAACTCGACCAGTTCCGGTGGGGACATCGAGAGCTCGCCGACTCGGGCGTCCGACCTGGCGTCGTCGAGCGGCTTCAGAAGCTTGCCGGAGCGATCTCTCAAGGTGGTGACCGGTGCGAGATCGATGCGCGACATCACATCCACGAAGTGCTCCCCGTCAGGTGCGACAGCAGGACGGTGAACGCCAGCCTCCGGGGTCACGCGGACGATTTCGCCGCCATCGAGTGAGACGCGGTAGAGTTGAGCTTCAAGCGGAGTCTCGCGCCCGGCCACGAACCAGACCTCACGCTTACCCTCAACGAGCTCAACGACCGAGTCGACCGGCCAGTTCCCCTCCGTCAATTCGCGGATGAGCTTGCCGTCGCGATCACGCAGCTCGAGGTGCCTGAATCCAGAACGCTCTGAGGACCAGACGAATTCTCCGGTCGATTTGAGTATGTGAAGATCTTGATGCAGGTTGATCCAGGTTGCCGAGGTTTCTTCGAGCAAGAGGGTCTTGGCTCCGCTCTCAGCATCGACCCGATAAAGTCTCAGGCGTTTCTGGTCCCGGCTCAGGACCTGAACGAAGAGGGTCTCGGGGGAGGCCCAATCGACGCGGGCCAGGTATCCCTCGACCCAGGAGCCGTTTTCACCCAGGTCGATCCAGCGGGTTTCGCCGCCCTCCGCAGCCACGATTCCGAGCCGCACCTTGGCATTCGCCGCTCCTGCGAATGGGTAACGATGCGTCTCCACGGAGATCTTCTCACTCCCCTGGTGCACGATCGAGTAGAGGGGAATGTGGCGCTCGTCAGTCTCTTGGTAAGCCAGCTTACGGCCGTCGGGAGACCACCAGAAACCCGAGGAGCGATCCATCTCCTCCTGGGCGATGAACTCCGCCAGCCCATGCGTCAGCCCGTCTTCGGCCCCTCGGGTGAGCTGGATTTCCTTGTGTGTCTTCAGATCGATGACGAACAACTCGTTGTCACGCACGAAGGCGACCTTGCCTGCGTCGTTCGTCAGTTTGGGGTCGAGCTCGGGACTCGGCGTCTGCGTCAGCCGCTCGAGCGGTCCCTCGCCGCGCTGGAGGTAGAGGTCACCACCCAAGGGGATCAGACTAACGTCGGCGTGCTTGGCGCGGATGACTTGAGTGATCCCCGTTTCACGGAGCCGTTGTCGCTCTCGGCGGAGCTTCTCCGCTTCGGTGAGTGTGGCCTCCGTGTCGCCGCTCCCTGGGGGCCTTGCGATGACTCGCGGCTGACCTCCGTTGACGTCAACGCGCCAGAGGACTCGGCTGAGGCTCGATGATTCCGACTTCAAGTAGTTGAGGGCCTTGCCATCGGGGGTGAACTCGAAAGAACCCGGCACGACACTCCCCGGCGGGGGAAGCTTGGCGACGTCCGCCGCGGTCACTGCCCGTCGCGTGGTGTGCGCTGGAGCCGCGGGATTACTGGGGTCGGCTGCCGTCGACATCAAACCTCCCAAGATCAGCCAGGCGATTCCGAAGTGGAGCGTCATGACGGACTCTTCTCGAGTTTCGAAGCGGTGATAAGACAAAGGTCCGCGGGAAGCACCGGGCCGTTGTCGGGCTCGGTGCAGCCTGCGGACCGTAAGAGTCAGGCTAAGACAAGGGACGGCACAATCAAGAACATGTTAGCCCAACTTGATCGTTACCGTTTTGAGTTCGGTGTAATGCTCGATGGCGGCCTCGCCGTTCTCGCGCCCTTGACCGGACATCTTGAAGCCACCGAAGGGGGTGTTGGACTCGACGACGTGGTAGCAGTTGACCCAAACCGTACCGGCCTTCACCTGCTTGGCGAAGAGGTGCGCCTTGTCGAGGTCCTTCGTCCAGATCGCAGCCGCCAAGCCGTAGCTGGTGTTGTTGGCCCGTTCGACGACCTCTTCGACTCCGCGGAAGGGCAAGACGCTGACCACCGGGCCGAAGATTTCGTCCCTGGCGATGGCCATGTCATCCTTGACGTTGTCGAAGATGGTTGGCGCCACGAAGAAGCCTTGTTTGCCCACGCGCTCGCCGCCCGTGAGCAGTTTCGCGCCCTGCGACTTGCCCAGATCCACATAGTGAAGGATCTTGTCAAGTTGTTCTTGAGAGACCTGCGGACCCTGTTGGGTGCTCGGATCGAGCGGGTCACCGATGGAGCGGGCCTTGGCCTTTTCGGCCAAACGTTCGACGAACTCCGGATGGATCCGCTCTTCGACGAAGAGGCGGCTGCCTGCGGTGCAGCACTGTCCGCCGTGGAAGTAGATGGCGTGGAAGGCGCCGGCGACTGCGTTGTCGAGATCGGCGTCGGCGAAGATGACGTTCGGGCTCTTGCCGCCGAGTTCGAAGGTCGTTCGCTTCAACGTCTCGGCCGCTTGGCGCTGGATGATCTTGGCGGTGTCAACGTGTCCCGTGAAGGCGATCTTGTCGACGTCGGGGTGAGCCACCAGGGCGGCACCGGCCGTCTCGCCCATGCCGTTGAGGATGTTAATCACGCCTGAGGGGAAGCCGGCCTCGAGGGCGAGCTCGGCGACGCGGAGCGCCGTCAAGGGCGTTTGCTCGGCGGGCTTCATCACGATCGTGTTGCCGCAGGCCAGGGCAGGGCTCCACTTCCATGCGAGCATCAGTAAGGGGAAGTTCCAGGGGATGATCTGGCCGACGACGCCGACCGGCTGCCGGAGCGTGTAGGAGAGGAAGCTGCCGTCGACCGGGATCGTTCGACCCTCGATCTTGTCCGCCCAGCCGGCATAGTACCGGAGCGACTTGATCACTCCGGCAAGGTCTCCCTGGGAGTCGCTGATCGTCTTGCCGCAATTGAAGGACTCGAGAGTTGCCAACTCGGCGGCATGGCTCTCGATCAGGTCGGCGAGCTTGTACATCAACCGACCTCGCTCGGAAGCACCCATGGTGCTCCAAGGCCCCTTTTCCAGGGCACGTCGAGCGGCCTTGACGGCCTTGTCGACGTCGGCTGCCGTCGCGGCAGCCACGTTGGCGATGACTTCGCCTGTAGCCGGGTTGTAAGTCTCGAACGAACCTCCATCGACAGGGTCAACCCACTGATTGTCGATGAGGAGTCGCGTCTGCTTGATCGTTGGAGTTGAGGGACGGGCCGTTGCAGTCGGTGCCATGGAGAGAACCTCATTTCGGACAGGCGATAGAAGTCCCGGCGCTGATCGCATCGTCCGACAGCACTGGGATGTTGTCAACCCCCGCCTTGTGGGCTCGAGTCCGAGGGAGAGACTCCAACGAGAGCGATCGCTTCGATTGCGATAAGACGGGTGATTACGACGGTTACTCGGTGGCAGGAGATAGGGGTTCCACCAATCTCGCGCAATGTGCGATCTCCCCAACGAACGGTTTCAAACGCCAAATCCTACGCGATTCGCGCGTTCGTATGCCGGGGGCCTCGACGCCTCCCATGATTCATGGACCGGGACGCATGGCGTGGTCGAAGACTGAACCTAAGGAACGCAGTCTTGAAGGTGATTACAGAATTCGAAGTGTGGCATGAGCCATCGACGGCAAGGCGTGTCGTCGCCCGATGCCTTAAGGAGAGGGCGGACCGATGGAGAGCTACGCGCAAGGTCTCGTGGTGTTGGCCACGAGTTTCTTCCTTACGGCAGCGCTTCCCGTCCGAGGAGAGAACCTCCAGCAAGCTTGGGATATCGCGCTTGGGGTGAATCAGCAGCTTCAATCGCAGCAGACCCAGGCCTCGGCGGAAGGCCTCAACCTGGAGGCCGCCAAAGCTGCACGCAGGCCGTCCGTCCGATCGCAGAACTTCAATGTTCTGCTCACGAATTCCCCCTCGATCAAGACGACGCTTCCGCCTGGCATCGGCGGTTCGACGACGGCCGCGGGATCGACGTTTTACGTCCCGGCGATTGGTAAGAACCAGAACGATCTACCCGTCTCATTCACGGCGGCGACCCTGCCGCTTTACACCGGCGGGCGGCTTCTGCGCAATATTGATGCGGCGGGCCACCAATTCAATGCCCAACGCATCGAGGTGGCTCGCACTGCGCTCGACCTCAAGTTGACAGTTGCCGAAGCCTACATCGGGGTGCTGCGAGCCCAGCGCAACCTGAGCGTTGCAAGGAGCAACGTCGAGCGCCTGACCTCGTTTGCACGCGACGTGACGAATCGCCGCAAAGAGGGGCTGGCAATCCGCAGCGATGAATTGGCCGCGGAGGTCTCGCTCGCGAACGCTCGACTGGGGGAGATCCGGGCGCGCACGGCTCTCGAATCGGCGTGGTCGACCTACAACCGCTATCTCAACCGCCCGTTCACGAATCATGTCCCGCTGGACGAGCTCTCAAGGTTTCCGCCCAGGGCGGATTGGAAGGCACTCGCGACCCAGGCCATGCGAGCCGAGGCGACTCTCAGTGGCCTGAGCGATCAAGAGATCCAGGCCTTGATCGATCGCTCGATTCAGACCCGCCCCGAACTCGCCGGCCTCACCGAACAAGCCCGAGCCTATGGGGCTCAGGCCGAATCGGCGCTCAGCGCGATCCGTCCTCAAGTGGGCATTAGTGGCGGCTTCGTCTACCTCGGGGCCCAGAATTTCGCGCCTCAAGGCAACGGTGCCGCGATTGTGTCCGTGGACTGGACCTTGGCTGACGGCGGAGTCTCCCGCCGTCGAGCGGCTTCGCTTCGGCAACAGGAATACGCCACGCTCCAGCGCCGTGCCGACACCGCGGCGAACATCGCCCTCGAGGTTCGCACGCGCTGGCTCGACCTGATCCAGTCGCGACAGAGCGTGCCGGTGACACGCGCGGCCATCAGTCAGGCCGAAGAGAACATCAAGGTGGTCCTCGACCGCTATCGGCAACAGCTCAGTACTTATACCGAGTTCCTGGATGCCGAAAATCGCCGTGTCGAGGCCTACTCCAATTTCTATAATGCGGTGTACGACGAGAACCTCGCGACCTACCGGCTGCGTCGCGCCGTGGGCGATCTCTGACTCCGATCGCCACTCATAGCTCTCACAGGGGGAGCATTATTGGGTGGACCGCTTCGAGGACCGGCCTGTCTTCGGCAGCGCTTCCTCCTCGTACACCATCAGCGGTTTGACCTCGTCGATCACGGCCATGATGCCGACCGTGTTTCGCGCGATCTCGACCGCTCGTTCGCGCGCCTCCTGATCGGGTACCGTTCCGCGCAGCAGTACGGTTCCATCGCGGAGCATATGAACTTCGAGCCTCGAGTCGTATAGCGACCGCTCCCAGTGGAGTCGCGAATAGACTCGGGATTGGATGCCCATACGGTTCACGTCCGACCGAACCGTCTCAAACTGCCGCTTGACCACATCTCCTACTTCCAGCACCCCTCGCTTCATGCCTCGGCCGACATTCTGAAGCCCTTCGCCTAACTTTTCACCGAGGGTCTGTTGCGCGAAGCAAGCACAGGTGAGGAGAGCCAACCCCATCAAGGAGACCACTCCCATTGTGACGTGACGGCGTTCCATCCTTCCGGCTCCTTTGATTTCGGATCGTTGTGGGGCAATCCGATGTCTTTCTCGCGTCTGACAATCACAATCCCGTTGCGCAAACAAAAACCCCGTCGGCGTATCGAACGACACCGAAGGGGCGGACGCCATCCGAACCGAGAAACGCGTCCCGAGCTTGCTGGTCAGTGACTTGGCGAAACTTACGACGATCGAGAATTTCCGTCAAGGCGAACAATGAACTGCGAAACCGAGGAGGAAGATTCACCCTGGAAAAGACGGACGCCGTCACCAATCGAAGGAGACACGAAAAGTAGAGCCCGTGGCGGAGGTGCCTGAATCACTCGTCACTCAATGAACCGCGCCTTCCTCGTGTGCCACGGACTTCTTCATCAAGAAGACCAAAGGTAAGGAAAACAGCATCATGATCCAGAAGACCCAGAAGACATCCAGGTAGGCCATGACGCGAGCCTGTTCGTTTACCATCTGCGAAATGATCGCGTGAGCCTCCTGGCGGCCGACCACTGGGCTACCGCCTCCTCGGACTTCGCGAATCTTGGAAAGTTGTTGAACAAGGCTTTCGACGTGCGGATTGGCCGGCCGAATGTTCTCCACGAGCCTGCTCTGGTGAAATTGGCTCCGCCGGGCCACGAGCGTGGTGCCAAGGGCAATCCCCAGGCTCCCCCCCTCGTTGCGCAAAAGATTGAACAGTCCTGTGGCGTTGTTGATCTGATCCTTGGGCAGATAGAGATAGGCGGCGTTGTTGAGCGGAACGAACAGGAGCCCCACCCCGAGCATTTGCAGGCAACGCGGGGACAGTAGCGCGAAGGGGGATGCCTGCAAATTCAGGTGAGCCGACCAGTAACTCGAGATGGCCACGAGCCCCAGTCCCAGAGGAATGAGCCATCGAGCGTCGACCTTCCTTCCCAGGAGAAAGCCGACGATCGGCATCATTGCCATCGTGAAGAAGGCTGCCGGCGAGAGGATCAGGCCCGCTCGCGTGGCGTCGTATCCCATGAGCTCTTGGAGCATCTGAGGTAAGTTGGCATTGCTGCCGTACAACACGGCAAAACTCAAATAGATCAAGATTCCGCTGACGAGAAAGTTCCGTTCTCCCAGAAGTCGTAGGTTAACGATGGGGTGAGGGTGCCGGAGTTCCCAGATGACCAGGGCGATGAGAGCCACGACCGTCATGACCATCGCGGCGACAATCATGTCGGAGCCGAACCAATCCTTCTCTTGCCCTTTGGCGTAGATGACCTCGAGCGAGCCGAACCCGAGGGCGACCAGACCCAGGCCGATATAGTCGATGTCGAACCCCTTTTGGCGATTGCGTACACGCATCGCCTCCATCTCGGGGGGATCGTGGATGATGATGCTCGTGAGGAAAAGGGAGAGGATACCGATGGGAATGTTGATATAAAAGATCCAACGCCAGGAATAGTTGTCGGTAATCCAACCACCAAGTGTCGGTCCGAGAATCGGGGCGACGACGACCGCGACACCATAGATCGCCATCGCCATCCCGCGTTGCTGGAGCGGAAACGTATCAACGAGGATCGCTTGCTCGGAAGGCTGCAAGCCACCGCCCCCGATTCCCTGGAGAATGCGAAAGAAGATCAGTAACTCGAGGCTCGGGGCCGCGCCGCAGAGTGCTGAACTGAGGGTGAACAGCAACACACAGCTCATGTAGAAACGCTTGCGTCCGATGATCCCGATCAACCAACCGGAGGCCGGAAGTACGATCGCGTTGGCCACCAGATAACTCGTCAAGACCCAGGTGCTCTGGCTTCTCCCCGCGCTGAGTCCTCCGGCGATGTGGGGAAGTGCCACGTTCGCGATGGAGGTGTCGAGAACCTCCATGAACGTTGCGAGCGTCACCGTAAGCGCGATGAACCAAGGGTTCACGCCCGGCGCTATGGCACGACGCGCGATTAGCGAAGCCATGTCTGGCTCCGTTGTTTGATCTGAACCTCGGGCGTCGATGCTCGGCTTGCCGGACCAGCGCCGATGTCAGGGGGAGAATTCGCTCCGTCATACCGAAGCCGTTTTCCTGCATTCGGGCCTGTGGGGCGGTCCTTGATCCGAACGTGGGGAACGACCGAGAGACCGGCGAACAGAGGAGTATCCTTGGGGTTCGGCTGCGTGAGTTCGATCCGGACCGGCAGGCGCTGGACGACTTTCACGTAATTGCCGGTGGCATTTTCAGGGGGCAAGATCGACGAGGCCAGACCTGTCCCCGGCCGAAATCCGGCGATGCGCCCCTGGAAGACGTGATGCGGATAGGCGTCGACATAAAGGTCAACAGGTTGTCCGATGCGAATTTCGTGGATTTGAGTTTCTTTGAAATTGGCGTCGATCCACACATAATCAGGCCGGACCGAGAGCAAGGTCTGGCCCGGCTCGACACGATTACCAGGATGAACAGAGCGATCCTCGATATAGCCGGCGATCTCCGACCGAATTTCCGTGTAACCGAGCCTTCGGCGCGCGTCCTCGAGCTGTCGCTCGGCCTGGGCTATGGAGCCTTTTGCGACCAGGACGGCCGGAGCTTTTTCAACGAGAGCTCCCATGGCCTCCTTGATTCCTTGGCTCCTGTCCATGCCGAGCAGTTTTTCATAGACATCCCCTTGCTCGATGTCATGTGCGCTCAATGGGATGCCGACCTGAGCCAGAGCGGATGCGATTTCCGAGACGGACGTTTGGATCGTCGATTGCTGCTGCTCGAGATCCTTGGGAAGATCGAGAGGATTGCTTGTGTTCGGCGCAAGCCCTAGCGCTGCTCTCGTCTCTTGAATCGCCGCCCAGGCCTCCTTGACCTGTTCACGGGCGACGTCCAGCGTGTTGTTGCGCTGATCTAGTTCCGACTGCGTGGCTGAGCCGGTGCGAACCAGGTTGGCCACACGCTTTTGATCGACTTCCGCAAGGTGCAGGCTGGATTCTCGCGCTCGAAGTGAGGCGACCTGAGCATTGAGCGAGGCGACTTGACGTCGCAACAGCTCTTGAGCATTCTTGCGTCGATAAAAATTGCCGCGTGCCTGGGCTAATTGGGCCTTCGTCTGCGCGCGAGCGTCGACCAGCCTCGCTTGAGCGATCTGAAGGGTGGCTTCGGCTTGCCCGACCGCGATTTCAAAAGGCTCGGGATCGAGCTTCATCAGAAGCGTACCAGGCTCGACGCGATCGTTCTGATCGACGAAGACGGCCGTCACGAGGCCTTCGACTCGAGGACCGACGTTCGTGATATGCCCGGCGACGAAAGCGTCGTCGGTCGAGACCGTTTCGAGCGCATCGCGCAAAAAGGGCAGGGCATACCACACCCCAACGGCCAGAAGGCCGATGACTCCAATTGCGATCAGGGAATGCTTGATCCAGGCTTTCGACCGCGTTTCGGGCTGCGGAAAAGCCGAGTGTCCTTGGTCGGCGAGCCGCGTGCCACTCGGATCCACAACAACTTGTGAATCGACCGCGTGGTTGACGTTGTCGACGGATGCGGAAGGCGGTGGATCGATCTCCGGGATCGGCCAACGTTGGTCGGTGACCTGGCTCGTGGCCGTCGAGAAACCGTTTGTCGTGAAGCCCGGTGTCGCCATGCTCGCACTCACTTTAACGGAGTCGGCTGGCCCCCTGACACCGCATCTGATCCGCTCCTCCTCAGGAACGAGGGTGCTCAATCCGTACAACGTGTTGTGGTTACTGAGAGGCTATCCGGATAGGGGTTGGCCACGTGAAATCAGGCAGGATGGGTGGCCGGGGAGGAGCGCAGCGACACCTCGGGAACGGCCTTGGTTGATCCCCGGGTCCTCGAAGACTCGTCCTCGGTCACCCAAATAACGCAGCTTCACATCCGTGTCCATTTTCCGGTCAGTCTCTGAGAGGCTATCCGGTCAAGAATTATTGATCGAAGAGTGCGTTGTTGAGTGACTGAGGACGAGTCTTCGAGGCCTTCAGGATCGGTTGAGGCTTGCTCCTCGGGTCTCGCTGTGCTCCTCTTCGGCCACCTACCTTCTTCTGAGATCGCTTCGCCGACTCTTTTCCGGATAGCTCTAACAACGAAGGAGCTTGTGAGGAAATGATGCAAACCTGATGCCGTCTACTGATGGGAAGTCCGAGAACCGGCGACCTAGCCAGGGATGTGTCTCAGCGCAACGACCGCCAGTCGGGTAGCCCGCGCTTCATGCTCATAGACGCGGCTGCTGCATCGAACGACTCTGGGTCGAATTCTCCTCCAATCCACTCGAGCAACATACCGTGCTGGTCATTCTCGGGATCGGCGATGGCCTCCATGAAGTCGGCATACCCCCAAACGCCGCCCACATCCTCAGGAGGACAGGCTCTTGCTCCCTCCAAACAGAGCGGATACCTCGCGTCCGGATCGGCCGGCAATCGCCCTTCGAACAGGATCTCGTGCTGCCACGAGTCGCCGAAGTCATATTCGTAGGCAAAGCGATAACGTTCGCCGTTCTTCGGAAGGATTTCGCTGATATTCGTCGTTGTCGAATCGGCGTAGTCGAACTCGACAAAGTTTTCACCCATCAAGTACGGATCCCCATATTGTCTCCCCGCAATGGTGAAGTGGTGCAGGTGAGAGTTGGTCCATCCCATCGCTGTCTGAATGTGCTCATGGAGCTTGTCCAGAGTGCAGTCAGAAACTTGGAACCGGCGCCAGATTGGGGGATCGGAATCCTGGAGTGTGACTTTGAACTGGTAGACCTCGCTCGGGATCGGCTCGAGCCTCGGTTTCCTCGAGGACGCCGATTCTCGCGAGGGTCTCGAGCCGGCCTTTGGACTTGGCTCGGGTTCTGGCAACTTCTCCCAGGTCCAAATCGTTCGAATCCCGAGCTTGCTCCTGACCTGATAGTAGAGTGCGTTACTGATTTGTCCGGGATGCCCCCTTTGGGTCCAGAGGCGATTGATTTGGCTGAATTCGAGCTCAGGGTTTTTGCTCAAGGCTTTGCGGAGAAAGTCGGATTTCGTCTCGCTCTTGCCATCTTTTTTCTTCGCCATGAGAGCTCTCCTGATCTTGTCTCGACAGGATGACTCACGATCCCCATCGCTCCGCGTAGCAGGGCGAAGGCGGAAGATGGCGACGTCGGCCATCGGCGATGGGGACCCAGACCGAGCTCGACCGAGGCGAGGCTCCCCCAGTGTTCAGCTCGAAGAACGAGTAAGAGGAGGGGAAGCCCAGCCTGTCGCGCTTCCGAAAAAACGCGGGATCGGTTGCGGGCTTATCCCACGAGGCCACGGAGCGTCTTGATGTGACGAGGAATGGCCGTCATCGGATCCTCGGCTGCCTCGTATTCTAGAACCACGTAGCCCGAATAACGCGCCTCGCGCAGGACGGCGACAACCTTGGAGAGATCGGCCTCCTCCTTGGGCTTGCCGGCTCGGCTGATTTCCGTCTTCACTTGCACATTGACGGCATAGGGGGCCAAGAGGGCGAGGTCAGCGTACGGATCTGCGCCATGGAAGTTGCCCGTATCGAGGTTGATCCCGAAATTGGGGGCATCAATTGCTTTCACCAGCTTAAGAAGTTGCGCAGGAGAAGCGGTAATCCCTCCATGATTTTCGAGAGCGAGGGTCACACCTCGTTCCGCCGCATAGGGGAGAGAGGCTTTGATCCCCTCGATCGCCCGAGCGACCGCTGTTTGCTCGTCATCCCCCTTGGCGACCGTTCCCGCGAAAATGCGGATCACGGGCGCATCGAGTTCTGCCGCTCGATCCACCCATGTCCGCACCAAAGTCAGTTGCTTCTCACGCTCGGGACCGTCGGGAACACAAAAATTATTGCCGACCGAGGTCCCTGAAACGTCGAGTCCCAGGCCGAATGCATGCTGTTTCAAACGGTGAAGTTCGGCAGTGGTGACGTCGTTCGGGAAGTAGTACGACGTTAACTCGACGCCGTCGAGCGCCAGGTCGGCCGCCAGATCCACGAAATCGAAGAGGTTCATCTTCGGCGGCGTGGCCTTGAGGTACTGGCGGTAGGAATAGGCGGCTAGACTTAGCTTGAGATGGCTCGGACGTGTTCGTCCAATCGGAGCGATCGCCCGGCTGGGTGCTGGCGCGAGCCAGGGTGTTGCGGCGGTTGCAATCGCGGCGGATCGGAGGAATGCGCGACGGGTCGAATACATCGTGTTGGTCTCGCCGTTCGGGTGACAGCCCGCTTCAGCAATGGGCTCGACCACTCATCTTAGCGCATCCCTCGACGTTCCGCCACTCAGCGCATGGTTCTCACCGGTCTCAAGGAGTGGCCGGCTTGAGAGGTTAAAACTCAAGCCGACCTTCATGAAAGGGCTCGCTATCGTGAGCGTTGGTGTCAGTCATCCAGTTCCGAGAGCAACTCGTTGAGCTCCCGATCGAGGTGAGCATAATTGGGGGTATTCTCGACCGGAGCCATCGAGCTGAACCGGGATGGAAGCTCGACCAGATCGGCGAACGGATTCGCCTCCACGGGGGCTTCCTCCGTCTCCCGGCGCGAGCCCGCTCCCGAGCGATCCGTTTGCGTGCGTGAACGCAAGTAGAGCTTGATGGGAATATCGTGGAACGGAAGCTTCTCACGAAAGACGTTCAGGAGGTAGCGCTGATAGGTCGGGTCAAACAGTGAAGCACTGTTGACGAAGAGGACGATGGTCGGAGGGGCCGAGCTCGCCTGCGTGGCGTAATAGATGCGGGCGTTGCGACCATCCCGAGCCGCTGGCGGGTGAGCATCGACCGCTTCGCGTAAGACCCGGTTGAGAGTACCGGTGCTCACTCGCTTCTGGGCCTGCTTGTGCATCGACTGCGAAAGGTTCAAGAGCGCCTTGACGTTCTTACCCGTCTGAGCCGTGATGAACGCAAGCGGCATGTAGGACATTGAGCGGAAAGCATGCTGCACCACATGCGCATACTTGCCCATCGCCCCTTGCAGGACCCCCTCTGCGTCGTGGGTCATCAAATCCCATTTGTTGACCGTGAAGATGCAGGGCTTGTACTGCTTGGCAATGTAGTCGGCCATCTGCTTGTCGAGCCGGGAGATCCCCTGAGTCGGATCGAGGAAGAGGAGCACCACGTCCGCTCGACGGATGGAACGCTCCGCGCGATGGACCGAGTAGAAGTCGAGATTGTCGCGGATCTTGGCCTTTCGCTTCACTCCCGCGGTATCGATGGCGATGAAAGGCAAGCCATCGAGTTCGAAACGAACGTCCACGGAGTCACGCGTTGTACCCGGCCGCTCGGAAACGATCATTCGTTCCGCATGAGCCAGCGTGTTGATGAAAGTCGACTTCCCCGTATTGGGTCGGCCCACGACGGCGATCTTCATCGCCGAGTCGCTGGGCTTGCCCGTGTCCCCCTTGGGCAGGCGCTCTTCGATCAGATTCAAGAGCACCTTCTTATTGCGATTCTGCTGCGTGGAGACGGCGACCGGCTTCCCTCGCCCCAGCTTGTAGAACTCGGCACCGCGAATGTCGAACTCCGGGGTGTCCGACTTGTTCATCACCAAGATGACAGGGGTGTTGAGGTAACGCAGGCGTTGAGCCACATCCTCATCGAGTGGCATCAAGCCGTCGCGGATGTCGACAACGAAGAGAATGACGTCCGCTTCGGACAAGGCGGTATCAATCTGACGTTCGACATGATCGGACAGGTCGTCACGGTCGACCATGCCGATACCGCCGGTATCAATAAGTTCGAAGAAATGGGGATCCTGATCATCGCCAACCTGAGCCAAAGCCCCGACACGGTCGCGAGTGACGCCGGAAATGTCGTCAACGATCGAGATTCGACGTCCCGAAATCCAGTTCAGCAGGGACGATTTGCCCACATTCGGTCGTCCCACGATCACGACTTTTGGCATAGGCATTGGTGCAACGACTACCTTTCGCCAACCACCTTGGCCAGGCCCGCAGTCCGAAGACATGCGGAAAGAATAAGAGGATAAATGATGCCTGGTGGCCTCGGCCTCGCCTTAATATTCTGCGATCGATCCGCTCTGCCCTGCACCATGACCACAATTATAGAAGGCGCTGGCCTCTCGACAATTTCGGATTCGAACTTTCCTCGGTGCTCCTCCAGAAAAATCGTGCGACTTTTCGTCGACGAACGCTGTCCCCGCCACAACTGTGGGAGTGAATACGAACACGGGGTCCAAAAAGATCGCTCAAATCAGAAAAAATTCTGATCTCTACACCCAGTTCGCTCCGGTCGCCGTGATATTCCGACTGGATCGTGTTGCCGTTCGCGATGAACATGCCTGCGTGAAATCAGCCATTTCCTGGTGAGTCGAACGCTTTAATGGGGAAGTTGCCTGTTTTTGGGAGTTCGCGACGTGTTGGAAAAAAGAACGATTGTCAGACAGGTCTGTTCTGAAACTCACGAGGACCGGGAATTGCTCTCCGCAAGTCAATCCTGATCTCGGTAGTATCGAATCCTCCGAGGTGGGGATGGAAGGTAGGGAAGGTTGTTGGGCTTACACTTCCTTCTCCCGAGGACTCAGGTCATGATGGAAAAAGTCGAGACCGGCGAGGGCTTCAGTGTTCTCGATGGCGTGGCGCTGGTGCTAGGGGCGGCGGTAGCCTCGGTTCATATTCGCGGGGTCATTCGCGAGGAAATGACGGGGTTGGTCCTTGTGGTTGTCTGGGGGACCTTCGCCTGGGTGGCCCTCACTGCCTCCGGGCCTTTCCTGCTGCTTCTTCGCGGTTTCGCGCGGCGACAATCGAACTATCCTCGGATTGGCGACGTGCTCTGGGCTTTACTCGGGTTTCCTTGGTTGGCAACGGCGGTGTTGCGGTCCATGGTTCCCCGAGGCGGTCCCGAACGATTTGACTTCGTGAGCGCCGCCTTGAGCCTTGGAATCGCCATGGTTTGCTTCGTCTCGCTCGGGATCATCTGGACAACGTGGGTCATGGTCCCTCCAGATCAGGCCGCGCGTACGACCGCGACGCCCTGGACGAATCGGCTGGGGTTCGTCCTGGCGATTGCTTGGCCGGTCCAATGTGGTATCGGTATGGTAGTCGTCGGTTAGCATGATCAACTCGACGGTTTTGAACTCCCAAGCAAGGAGGCCCATGACTCGTCCGGCCCCCCGCCGTAGGTTTCACCTCCTCGACATGGTGGGACTTGTCGTCGGTTACAGTTTGGCCTCGCTGTTGGCGCGCGCCTTCTGGCCCTCGGCCGAGGATGGGGCGACGCCCGGTATTCTCCTGATCTCGATCGCGTATCTTTGGCTGGGCCTCGCCATGAGCGGCCCCATCCTGCTACTGGGGCGCGGGATATCGAGCCGGGAAACTGGCCGAGATGTTGATGCGGTGGCGGAGTCGAGAACCTGGGCCGAGTTGGCCTGGCTCATCGTCGGATTCTATTGGATCGGACTCACGGTCCTCATCGTTCCGGTCCGGCTCCATGATTCCAGGATCCTGGACACCGTCTTCCTGGGACTATTTCCGATCGTCGCGGCTCTCGTTTTACGACTGTTTCGAGCGAAGTTGGCTCCTGCCGAGACCGAGAAGCGTGACTGGACCCACCTCGCCGCGGTGGTCTTGCTGCTAACCTGGCCATTCGCATGGGTAGCGTTGATTCTGCTGGGGAAAAACCTCTAGTGACGACCGCCTCAATGTCGGGAATCGTCTATTTCATCGGCGCGGGACCCGGGGATCCGGACCTCCTGACGATTCGAGGGCGATCGCTCATCGAGCGTTGTCCCGTCTGCCTCTTCGCCGGCTCACTCGTACCCCGAGCGGTTGTCGCCTTCGCTCCCGAAGGGGCCTTGGTGCGCAACACCGCCAGCATGGATCTCGACCAGATGATCGAGGTCATGGTGACCGCCACGGCGGAAGGAAAAGACGTCGCCCGCGTCCATTCGGGGGATCCGAGCCTCTATGGTGCCATCGCGGAACAGATGCGCCGGCTCGATCAGCGAGGAATCCCCTATGAGATCGTCCCGGGAGTCAGTGCCGTTCAGGCGGCGGCCGCTGCTCTGAAAATCGAGCTGACCCCCGGCGGCAAGAACCAAACGGTGATCCTGACACGCGCGGCGGGCCAGACCGGGGTGCCCGAAAACGAGGATCTCGCCGCTCTGGCGAGTCACCGGACCGCCCTTGTTCTCTTTCTTTCCGCGGCGCAGATCGACGAGGTCGTTTCCGCACTCGTTCCGCATTATGGTCCCGATGCGCCTGTCGTCGTCGCCTATCGCGTGAGCTGGCCCGATCAGCGAATCCTCCATTGTTCCCTCTCGGAGTTGGCACAGACCATGAACGAGGCCGAAATTACACGGACTGCCTTGATCATGGTTGGTCCCATGCTCGATGAAACGCCCTCCGCGGAGAGTCACCTTTACAGTCGCTCATACTCGCATCTCTTCCGAAAGGCTCGCGACTGACGTCAACCTCGGCGATCTATTGGCGTGTGGGCTTCCCATGACGAACCCGTCACTTTCCTGGAACTGCCATGCCTGTCCCTGCGTTCGTGATTGCCGGCACGCATTCGGGATCGGGGAAGACGACGGTTACCTTGGCCGTGCTCGCCGCGTTGGTTCGGCGTGGCCTGCGGGTGCAGAGTTTCAAAATCGGGCCTGACTTTATCGATCCGGGACACCATGCTCGGATTACGGGACGACCGGGACGTAATCTCGACACCTGGTTGCTCGAACCCGACGCGCTGGCGCGTACCTATCGCCGAGCGACCGAGGGGGCCGATCTGGCGGTGATCGAGGGGGTGATGGGGCTGTTCGACGGCCGAGGTCCCGCCGACGAACGGGGCTCGACTGCCCACCTGGCCCGCTTGTGGCAACTCCCGGTGTTCCTGGTTGTCGATGCCAAGGGGATGGCGCGGTCGATGGCCGCGATGGTCCTTGGCTATGCGCGATTCGACCCGATGGTCAATGTAGCCGGCGTCATCGCCAACCGGGTGGGGAGCCGGAAACATTTCGCGGAATACCTGGTGCCGAGTTTGCGATCCGCCTTGGCCGACATCGAGCCTCTCGGCTTTCTGGCTCGATCGGAGCGATTGGAGATCCCTTCGCGCCACCTCGGTTTGGTCACGGCCGACGACCTGGATCGGGAACCGCTTTTTTTGGAGGAACTCGGAACGACCGCCGAGGCCTCACTCGACCTCAATCGCTTCCTCACCTTGGCTCGGCATCCCAGGCTGGGCGGCGAGGGCGAACACCAAGCGCCGACTCCCCCGAGGTCGTCCCCGAAACGTATCGCTGTCGCCCGGGATCGAGCCTTTTGTTTTTATTATGAAGATAACCTCGATGCTTTATGCGAAGCAGGTGCCGAGATCGTTCCCTTTTCTCCGATCCGGGACGCGGATCTCCCGCCTGAGATTTCGTTACTCTATCTCGGAGGCGGCTATCCCGAGTTGTTCGGAGAAGAACTCGCATCAAACCTGACGCTACGAGCGAAGGTACGGGAATTCCACGCGCGAGGGGGGAGGATCCTCGCCGAGTGCGGCGGGCTGATGATTTGTACCGAATCGATTCGCGATCGCGCCGGCCGCGTCTATCCGATGTGGGGTCTGCTCCCGGCAAGGGTCGCCATGCAAACCAAGTTCGCCGCTCTTGGCTACGTGACGGCGGTCACGGAACGCGAGACCATCTTCGGCCCTCGAGAGACAACGATGCGAGGGCATGAATTCCATTACTCGACCTTGGAGCCTCTTGAAGCCCTTTCTTACGCCGTACGCATCGAGCGCGAGGGGGAGGCTTCGAGATTTGACGGCATCGAGCGCGACGGCCTCCTCGCCGGTTACACCCACTATCACCTGGGATCAAACGCCGAGGTCGCCTCGAATATCCTCAGGCGATTGTAGCCCAGATAGAAGCCTGCCATTGGCTCTCGCGATCAAACAGAAAAGTATCCCCGAACGCTTCAGCCCCCGGAATTCGAAACGAACGCGGCACCCACGGCGATCAGGTACTTGACGCCGCGGACGCCGTGTTTTGGCTTCAAGCCTCGCGCTTACTTACGCGGGGCACCCCCCTCGCGATTCATCTCATCAGGAGGAATCCAATCCGAAGCTAATCCGGCTTCGGTTCGGAGCTGATTCATCCATTCATCGGTGCGGTGCCGCAGTGCCTCGCCCTGGGCTTCGTTACGGTAACGGAAGTACTCACCGTTGGGTGAATACAACGTAGCAAAGGATGCAGGGAGCCGCGTGTCCAGCGTAAGAACATAAAAGGTAGAGAGCGGCTGATTAGGAGCCACGGTCACCGTGCCGGGCTCTAATGAGAAGTAAGCGTCGCGAAATGCGGTTCCCGGCAAGGTAACCTGGGGGAACGGCGACGGTGTGGGCGGGCCGGTTTGGAACTGCCCTGGGAGCGGGAATCCGGGCTGGAGCTTTGTGATCGCGGAGGTGGTAATCACCGGGCGGCCTTGGATCGAATCTCCGCTGATTTTCCCTCCGGACTTCCGAAGTTCGGCCGCCAGCTCATTCGCGGCCTTCTCGGCCAACGGCCGGGCTTGTGCCATTTTCCAGTCGAGGACCACCTGCGAGCGCACTTCGTCAAGTGAGGGCACGCGAGGAGGATTGTCCTCAAGCTTGCGAGCGAGGTATCGACGACCAGCCTTGTCGGTCAGTTCCACGGGTTCGTACAGGCTTGCTTTCGGGTCGAAGAACTCGGCGGCGAATTTCCTACCGCCACTCAGCTTGGTCAAGCCAACCTCGGCGTTGGAGATTTCGCCGTATTGCTCCGCCCTCTCCAGGGTAAGCCGAGGCGTGATCTCATGATAGAGACCCGCCTTGGTCGCGATCTCTTTAAGATCCGTGGCCTTGGGAAGTTTCGTGGTTACCGTCTGGCCTTGCTTCTTGGCGTCTTCGATCGCGTCGAGAGCATCGTGATACGAGTCGGCAAAACGATTCATGACCTCATCTTTGATGTCCGTGAATTTGGCCACGATCTCGGCTTGAGCTTTCTCTTCGGCCAGAGTCGTCGCCAAATACGATCGGACTTCGCTGAAGGGCAGGATCTGCGGAGGCGTCAGCTCCGGGTGTCCGGCGAAAATCTCATCCGGGAATTCCGAAGGCTTTTTGAACTCCGACTTGCGATTTTCGTAGTAAGACTGAAGTTCCGCTTCCGTCAACTGGTCCTTGATGCCCTGAAGCAGCGCGTTTCCATCGATCGAAAGAATCTCGACGACGACTTGGCGAGGGATCTTGAAGCCAGGTTTGTCTGACTCGGGATTAGGCAGAACGTCCTTATACTTTTCGAAGAAAGCCCGAATCTCTTCCTCGGTCGGTTCGGGAACTTTGGCCAGGAAGGATTCGACGGGGAAAGCGACCATTCGGGCCGAGACGCGCTCGTTCTGATCACGATAGGCCTGAAAGACATCCAGCGGGGTGACAACCGGACTTCCCAGGAGTTGTCGAACGTTCGCAATGCGAACTTGGTTGGCGATGTCACTCAGGATCTGCTCGCCGCTGACGCGGTTGCCGAAGCGACTGAGTGTTGCCTCGAAGAGTGCGCGGTTCATAATGCCGTTGGTGGCTTGCTTGAGCCATTCGCGCCCTACATCGGGACCTTTCGGCATATGCAATTTGTCGGCTTCATGTTGGAGGATCAGGGCATCGACGATCGATCGCGTGTTGATACTGCCGAAGAGGTCACGGCCGGCCAGCGCGGCCATGAACATGTTGGCGTTATTGCGCTGAACGGCCATTTCTTCGATGTCGCTGCGATACAGTCGTTTGTGGTAGAGCTCAACGACGAAGGGATTCTGCTTTCCGCCGCCGTAGCCAGCCGGACTGAGGAGCCGGGGCAGAGTGTCGGCAAGCACGAAGCCGAACATCGCCAAGATGGCGAAGATCGCGAGCAATTTCCGCTGGTGGCGACGAAAGACGGCGAACGGCATGGAGATCCTCTACGGGGCTTCTAAAACAGGCCGGTGGGGAAGGAGGACTCGACGTCTCCCCTTGACACGCCACGATACCCTAGCTATTTGAAGGGCGCAGGCTTTTCACAAAAAGGTCCAATCCGTAGTGTACCAGGATTCGTACTTAGGGCAATCGCAAACAGGACTCTCCGCCCAGGCTCTCTCGCCTACCCCGGGCTGTCTGGGGTGTGGCCAAAGACCTGACATGGCAAAAGGATAGGAAGACACCGTGGCTCGCAAGTCCGCTAAGCCGACGACCAAACAGGCTGCCTCACCCGACACCAAGACCGCGAAGCGTTCGGCCCCCAAAGCGGCCAAGCCGAAGGCGACTGCGCCACGCCGCGCCGCGGCGGAAAGCAAGGGATCGGGGCGGTCGCTGGTGATCGTCGAGAGCCCGAAAAAGGCCAAGTCGATTAATAAGTTTCTCGGTTCAGGATACGTCGTCAAAGCGAGCATGGGTCACGTCCGGGATCTGCCGGAGCGCAAACTCGGCCTCGACGTCGAGCATGGTTACACCCCTTCGTACGAGATCATGAAGGGGAAGAAGGATACCGTCGGCGAGCTGAAGCGCGAGGCGGCGAAGGCGGACCTGGTCTATCTCGCGACCGACCCTGACCGCGAAGGCGAGGCGATCGCTTGGCACTTGCAGGAAGCCCTGGAATTGCCGGACGAACGCGTCCGTCGCGTGATGTTCCACGAGATCACCGAACGTGCGGTGAAAGAAGCGTTTCAGCACGTCGGTCCCATCAACATGGACAAGGTCAATGCCCAGCAAGCGCGACGATTTCTCGATCGCTTTGTGGGGTACCAACTGAGTCCGCTGCTCTGGAGCAAAGTCGCCCGACATCTCAGCGCCGGGCGAGTTCAGTCGGTCGCCGTCCGTCTGATCGCCGATCGCGAGAAGGAGATCCGGGCCTTTGTTTCGGAGGAATACTGGAAGATTACGGCCACGCTGAGTCCCAAGGGCTCCGAGGCCGAATCGGACCAATTCGAGGCGCTCCTGACCGAGTGGCGCGGGGCGAAGTTCGAGGCCAAGAACGAGGCCGAGGCCCGGGCAATACGTGACGCCCTCGCGGCGGAGACGTATACCGTCGCCAGCGTCGAGGAAACCGAGAAGCTGGACAAGGCCGACGCTCCCTTCAAGACCAGCACACTCCAGCAGCAAGGAGCCATTCGGCTGCGGTTCTCGGGCAAGAAAACGATGAAAGTTGCCCAGGAGCTGTATGAAGGTATCGACGTCGACGGCACCGGACCTGTCGGTCTCATCACTTATATGAGAACGGACAGTCTACGTGTTTCCGATGAGGCGACGACGTCGGTCCGAGACCTGATCAAGTCTGAGTACGGCGACCGCTATCTTCCCGCGAAGCCGATCCGCTACGCCGCCGGCAAGCAGGCGCAGGAGGCCCACGAGGCGATCCGTCCCACGGACCTGAGTCTGACCCCCGAACGCGTCAAAGGACGGCTCTCGATCGATCAGCTCAAACTTTATCAACTGATCTATCGTCGATTCGTTGCCAGCCAGATGAATCCGGCGGTCTTCGCGGTGACCAATGTGGAGATCAACGCCGGGGAAGGAGTCTTCAAGACCCAGGGCAAGATCCTCAAGTTCGACGGTTACCGTCGTGTGCTCCCCCCCGCCGGCAAGCAGGAAGACGCGCTTCTACCCGCGCTCGAAGCGGGCAAGCTGCTCGACCTTCGAGAGCTGAATCCGACTCAGCACTTTACGCAACCGCCGCCGCGCTACAGTGAAGCGACTTTGATCAAGGCGCTTGAGAAGGAGAATATCGGCCGCCCCAGCACGTATGCACCAATCATCCAGACGATTCAGGCTCGCCTTTACGTCGACCAGAAGGAGCGTCGATTCCACGCGACTGACCTCGGGATGCTGGTGACCGATCTTCTGGTGGAACATTTCCCGAAGATCATGGACTTGAAGTTCACCGCCCATATGGAGGATGAACTCGACGACATCGCGACCGCCAAGGAAGAGATGATCAAGGTCCTCGACGAGTTCTACCACCCCTTCCAGGAGGCCTTGAGCGTTGCCTCGACCCGCATGCAGCGGGTTCAGGTCATGTCCTCGGAGGTCTGCCAGGTTTGCGGTGCGCCGATGGTGGTGAAGTTCAGCAAGTCGGGGCAGTTCCTCGGTTGCTCGAAGTATCCCGAATGCAAGGCCACGCGACGGATGGACGGCCAAGCTCGTGCCGAGGCTGTCGAGACCGAGCACAAGTGTCCCAAGTGCGGGAAACCGCTGATGCTTCGGGAAAGCAAGCGAGGCCCGTTCCTCTCGTGCTCGGGTTATCCGAGCTGCAAGGAGTCATTCAACCTCGACGCCGAGGGGAACCCGGTTCCCTCTGTGGTTGAGACCGAGCACGTCTGCGAGAAGTGCGGCAAGCCCATGGCGCTTCGGCAGGGATCACGCGGGAACTTCCTGGGCTGCACGGGATACCCGAAGTGCCGCAACACCATGCCCGTCGACGATCAGGGCAAGCCGGTGGCTCCCGTCAAAGTCGAAGTCAAGTGTGAGAAGTGTGGCGGTCCAATGGGGGTGAAGCGCGGTCGACGCGGAGCATTCCTGGGCTGCCTCAACTACCCCAAGTGTCGCAGCACCCAGCAGATTCCCGAGGAGCTGAAGGAACAGCTCGGCGAGGCGGCGGGGGCTTCCTCGGCCGTCAAGGAGGATCTGAAGTCGATCCAGGTGGAAGAAACCTGCGAGGATTGCGGGAGTTCGATGACGGTGCGGGAAGGGCGACGAGGGTTCTTCCTCGGTTGTTCCAATTACCCCAAATGTAAAGGGACCCGCGAGCCGGGCGAAGCCACTCAGGAGAAGATCGCCGCCGTGACGGGTCGGTAAGAATATCCTGGGTTAGCTGTTTCTTAACCTGACGTACGAAACGACCCTGCCCCGACATGCTCTGTCGGGGCAGGGTCGGTGTTTTGAGGGGGAGTACTGCGCCTCTGCTGTGAGATCGGGTTCGTTCCGCCGATGTTCGATGACGAAAGCCTACGCGGCTGATCCGGGCGAGGCTCACTCTTTCGTCTTGTCTTTGGGCGAGACGAGATTCGGGCTCGGTAGCCCGAGCGCCAGGGCGTAGGCGGTGGCGTAGGTGCGGCAGTGGGAGATCGAGATCAGGATGTCGCTGATCCCTCGCTCGCGTGCAACCTCCTTGGCGGTGCCTCCTACATGAACGCGAGGCTGTCCTTCGACGGAGTTACGAACTTCGAGGTCAATCCAGGCGATCCCTCGGCTCCAGCCGGTGCCGATCGCTTTGAGGATGGCCTCCTTCGCCGCCCAGCGGCCGGCGAAGTGCTCGATCGCGTGTTTCCGCGCCTGGCAGTACCGGATCTCGCGCTCCGTATAAACACGCCGTAAGAACAATTCCCCATGTTGCTCGATCATCTTACCGATGCGAGGACATTCGATGATGTCGGTCCCGATGCCGAGAATGTGCATGCCGGTCTAATTCCGAGAAGAAAAACCGCGTTGGTCGACAAATTCAGTCTAATCTGCCTGCATTTGGCGGGAAAGCCATCCCTCGAAGCGACGAAGGACCGGTCTCGGATCGAGCTACGCCAAATCCAGGAGGGCTTCAATGCTGAGCTGGTCGGATCCTTCGGGTTTTGAAGCCTGGGGACCCGCCACTTCGAGTGAAGTCGACTCGCGGGCCGTTTTCGCGACGGCTATAATTTTACCTGAAATCGAGACTTCAGAATCGTCACGTGACCAACCCTGTGCGTTCTCTCCTCACCCACGGAAATCCTGATGGCATTGCTCGACGATCTGACCAAGGCGCAGCGTGAAGCCGTCACGCACGTCGACGGTCCGCTCTTGATCTTGGCTGGCGCGGGGTCGGGAAAGACCCGAGTGATCACTCGGCGCGTCGCCTATCTCCTCGAGCAAGGGGTCCGGGGTGAGCAGATTCTAGCCCTCACCTTCACCAACAAAGCGGCCGGTGAGATGCGCGAGCGGATCGATGCGCTCGCTCCCAAGTCGGGAATCTGGGTGGGCACGTTCCACGGCCTCTGCGCTCGCTTGCTGCGCTCGTATGCCCCCTTAGTCGGGATCGACCGATCGTTCACGATCTACGACCAGTCCGACCGGCTCCGCGCGGTCAAGCAAGCGATGGAGCAGTTCCAGCTTGAAGGATTGCCGATCACACCCGAACGCATCGACTCGATCATCAGCCGCGCCAAGAACGATCTGGTAACCCCCGAGGTCCTCGCCAAGCGTGCCCGGGACGAGCTCGACGCAGTGTCGGCGAAAGTTTACGCGGTGTATCAGCAGCGCCTCCGTGAGTCGGCGGCCGTCGATTTCGACGACCTCTTGGTTCACATCGTGACCATCCTCAAAACGAATCCTCAGGTCCGGGCGCAGCTCGACGCCAAGTTTCGTTACATTTTGGTCGACGAATATCAAGATACGAACCTGGCGCAATACGCCATCGTTCGCGCTCTGGCGACCGACGTCCCGAACCTGTGCGTGACCGGTGATCCGGACCAGTCGATCTACGGCTGGCGCGGAGCGAATCTCAGTAATATCCTGGAATTCGAGCAGGATTTCCCGGGCTGCCGGGTCGTCAAACTCGAGCAAAATTACCGAAGCACGAAAAATATCCTTCATGTGGCCGATCACCTGATCCGCTACAATTCCCGGCGCAAGGCCAAGGCGCTCACGACGGAGAATCCGACCGGCGAACCGATCGTTCTGACGATCTACGGCACGGAAACCGACGAGGCTCGAGGCGTCGCCTCCAAGATCGAGGAGTTGGTGCGCGAAGGGGCGTTCAACTACCGCGACATCGCCGTTTTCTGTCGGATCACGGCGCTCACGCGTAACTTTGAAATGGCGTTCCGTCTCGCCAAAATTCCCTACCAGGTGGTCGGCGGTGTTTCCTTTTACGAGCGGCAGGAAATCAAAGACGTCCTCGCGTATCTGAATTTGATGGCGAATCCCAAGAACGATATCGCCTTTACGCGGATCGTGAACGTGCCACCTCGAGGGGTGGGCAAAACGACGTTGGACCACCTCACCGATCGCGCCCGCACGCTCGGGCTTCCCATGCTGGCGATGGCGCGCGAGGCGTCGGCGGTCCCCGGGCTCAAAGACAAGGCCGCACGCAGTCTCCGCGACTTTGGTCTCCTGATGGATGAACTCACGGCCTTACGTGATCATACGGCCGAAGAGGTCACGCGCCGGCTTCTGAGTCTCAGTGGGTATCGCGACTTCATCGCCGAAGAAGGGAAAGGGGACGGGGATGAGCGCCTCGCCAACCTGGACGAGTTCATCTCCGCTGCGCGCGAATTCGACCGGGAACATCCGGGGGCTTCCGTCATCGATTTCCTCGAGGAGATCAGCCTCGCGTCTTCCGTCGACCGTTGGAAGGACGATGTCGGAGCCGTCACGCTGATGACGCTCCACGCCGCCAAGGGACTCGAGTTCCCTGTCGTCTTTCTCGTTGGGCTCGAACAGGGAATCTTGCCCCACTCTCGGGCCAATCAAGACGATCACGAACTCGAGGAAGAGCGGCGACTGCTGTTTGTCGGAATCACCCGAGCGGAACGCGAACTCTACCTCAGCCACTGTCGCGTGCGAGAGTTCCGCGGCCAGCGCCAGGCCACGATTCCTTCGTCGTTCCTGCGCGAATTGCCGGAAGAGCCACTGAACGTGATCGACCTCACGGATGTCCTACCACGTGAGAGTCCTTCGGCCTGGAAGTCTCCGGTCGCAAGTCGACCCTCTCCGAGTCGATCCTCGTCCCCCCGCGAGTTCCGCTTGATGACCGCGGCAGAACTCGCAGGCGCTCAAACGAGTAGTCCGAGCCTCAATGCCTTCAAACCGGGGGTTTCGGTTCTCCACCCACAATATGGAATCGGGCGAATCGTTTCGATCGAGGGGGCCGGCGAAGGTAGAAAAGGGAAAATTGCCTTTACCGTGGGGGGGGAACGTACTTTCGTGCTTGCCAAGGCTCCGTTGCGACTCGTGACGTGAACGGCGAAATCCACTAGTCTGGTGAGTTGCCAATTTGTTGAAGAATCCCGATGGCTGGGTTCAGGTAGATCTGGTTGATTGCAATCGGGATGGCGCAGTCACACGGGGTGTCGACTTCCGGGGGAATCCCCTCAGCCCCCTGGCTCGGCCTCAGCCGGGAACCGACAGGTGATCCGGGGAGTGGCCTTTTGTCACGGCCAGCCCGACGATTTTTGAGTTCGTGAATGAACTTGCACTGGGGACTCAAGCTTGGCGTTGGACCAGATCCGAGGGACGGCTGTTACGCCGCGAATCGCGGTTCATGGTGGGAGTCGGCCCTTGCTCCATCGCGGTGTCTTGATTTAATGCATCTGAGAAAGAGAGACGATCTGTGTCACCACGCCTGGGAGTGAACATCGACCATGTCGCCACGATCCGCCAAGCGCGGGGGGGCAACGAGCCCGACCCGGTTTGGGCTGCGGTCGTGGCCGAGGTTGGCGGGGCAGATGGGATTACCGTCCACCTTCGTGAAGACCGCCGCCACATCCAGGACCGCGACCTGCGATTGCTTCGTGAAACGGTCAAAGTCCGACTGAATCTCGAGTCTTCAATTGATCCCGCGATTGTTACGATTGCCCTGGAGACTCGCCCGGATCAGGTCACCTTCGTGCCGGAACGTCGCGCCGAGGTGACGACTGAGGGAGGACTGGACGTGATCGGTCAGCGGGATCGTGTCCAGGAGGCCGTGGCCCGTTGCCATGAGGCCGGCCTCGAAGTGAGTCTTTTCATCGACCCCGACCCCGCACAGGTCGAGGCCTCGGCGGCACTCGGAGTGCGGGCGGTCGAATTGCATACGGGACGCTATGCGGACGCCGTCAACGAGGCCGATCGCCTCCGCGAACTCTCGGCATTGACCCAGGCCGGCCAAGCCGCTGTCGCACGCGGGCTGGCGCTCCACGCCGGCCATGGATTGAACTATCAAAATGTGGGACCGGTTGCCCGGCTCGAGAAGATTGCCGAGCTCAACATCGGTCACAGTATCGTGTCGCGCGCGGTCTTTGTCGGCTTGGAGCGTGCTGTCCGTGAAATGAAGGCATGCCTTGACCGATCACAAATTGTCCGATTTGATTGAGCGACTTGGAGATATCGTCTTCCCACGTTCGAGGCCGCTTCATAGAATCTCAAGGGCTTTAGGTGAGGCGGCCATTCCCTTACGATTCCCGGAGTGTTGGAATGTCCTCGAAGGGGCAGATGTTTGCTGGATGCACTGTAGCGCTTGTGACCCCGTTCCGCGAGGGCGAAGTTGACTACCGGGCGTTGCAAGAAGCTGTCGACTGGCAAATCGCCGAGGGTACGCCGGTCCTCAGTCCGGTTGGTACCACGGGAGAATCGCCCACCCTGTCACATGACGAGCACGAACGCGTAATCGCCACGGTGATTGAACGCGCGTCGGGGCGAGCCAAGGTTCTCCCTGGCACGGGGTCGAATTCGACGTCAGAAGCCATCCGCCTGACGCGCTTTGCCGCTCAAGCCGGAGCCGATGGTGCGCTGCTCGTTTCTCCGTACTATAATCGCCCCTCGCAGGAGGGATTGTACGCACATTATGCCCGGATCGCCGAAAGCGTCGATTTGCCTTTGATCCTTTATAACGTACCCGGCCGCACGGGTCGAAACCTCGACCCCGAGACGATCGAACGTCTCGCCAAGCTTGGGCCCGTGGTTGCCGTGAAGGAAGCAAGTGGGTCGCTCGATCAGGTCAGCGATATTCTCGCTCGAACCAATCTCACCGTGCTCTCGGGCGATGACAGTCTCACCTTGCCAATGCTGGCGGTAGGCGCTGAAGGGGTGATCTCCGTGGCGGCCAACCTGGTCCCACGAGACATGCTCGCGCTTTTGGGCGCGTTCCAGAGAGGGGATCTCGTCGAAGCGAGACGGATCCATCTCAAACTCTTCCCGCTTTGCAAGGATCTGCTGTCGATCGCCGCAAACCCGATCCCCGTGAAAACGGCCATGGCGTTGCTCGGTCGTGGAAATGGTGAGTTCCGACTCCCGCTTTGCCCCCCCGATGCGAATGGTCGCGAGGCTCTCCGCCGCAGTCTGGAACGCTATGGACTCTTGGCGAGCACGAAGTAATCCTCATCGTCATCTCGGGCTCGTTCGCGACGCTCCAGATGTTTGCCATCTGTACACAGCACGAACTGAGTGAGTCGCGAAACCGCACCGACCTCGTAACGAGGTCGGTTCTTTCCATTCCTGCTGGGCTGCTGCGAGCGATCCTCAAGCCTTTTCGTTCGTTCTTGTTTTCTGCGTTCCTCTCCTTCCCCCCGCAACGTGTTGGGCGGTGTGACTCAAGGTAGCCGCGCACTGCATTTCCGCTCTGTGCAGTTCGGGACCGACCAGTTACCGAAACGGTTGCTGCTCCGAGTCACGGGCCCTCATTCGATCTCGGATATGAGTTTGCTCTTTTTAGGTGTTGATTCCCATGTCACGAAAGACAGCCAAACCAGGCGCCGACACGAAGTCCCACAGTCCAGAATCCGTGGCTGAGATTCCCGAACAGGCCGTGCGAGAATTCGCTCAAGTCTTCAAACTGTTGAGTGATGAGACACGCCTCCGGATCCTCTTTTTCCTGGCTCAGAATGACGAGCTCCACGTCACCGAACTTTGCACTCGGCTCGGGCAGAGCCAACCCGCCGTCAGCCACCATCTGGCACTGCTGCGCGTTTCGGGGATGATCGAATCGCGGCGAGAAGGGAAACATAATTACTACAGCGTCCGCGCCGACCAATTCGGCGAATTGCTTCTCAGTCTCCTTTCGTCGACCGGCGAGGTGCCGAAGAAGGTTCGCTTCCATGATTTTGTGTTGACATACACTGGTGAGTGAGTGCTTTCCCTCTTCGGATGGCGCTGGGTGCCTGGAGCGAATTCCGCGTCAGCTTGCCTCGGCACACCAAAGTCCCGGCCCTTAAGGCCGGGATTTTTTTTGGGTTTGTTCCGTCGATGCCGTTTCTTTCACAGATCTTCGGCAAATGATCGGATTGTATCTTGGACGGAAAAAGAGTCGGGCTTGACCGCGCACGGGCTTCCGGGCAGAATGCCGCCCGACGCTGGGTACCCCTTGGTTTCATTCCACTTCCGGGTTTCGACGCATGAATGTCATCGAAACTTGTTTGCTTAAGGGAAGGGTGTGAATGGCCTCGCGGAGTCTCTCGGTCTCACCGAAGGATCGGTGAGGCGGCCGCGCCGACGCATTGTTCGTACCGGCGTGACTTTCTGACGATCTAGGGGCCGCAGTCGCGGCCGGAAAATGGAGTTGAATCAATGGTCGTCTCCTCTCGCCTCCTCATTGCTGCGGGTCTTAGTTTGGTTGGGGTGGGACTACTGGTCACGTCGTCGCTCGGGCAAGATAAAGATGCCGCAGTCCGTAAGACGACGAGCCGTCCCAGTGCCACCGCCGCCTCGGCCACTCCACCGGCAGCGGCGACCTTCGGCTCGATCGACATGGGAGCCGTCTTCAAGGGCTACGACAAGGTCAAGGTGGTTAGTGAAGAGTTTCGCAGTTCGGTGATGAACAAGCGAAACGAAATCATGAAGTATGCGACGGAGATGCAGCAGGAGTCCGAAATGCTGGCGAAGTTCACGCCAGGATCCGTCGACTATAAGAAGCACGAGAGCGTCATCACTCAACTGAAAGCCAAAGGCGAAGCCGAGCGTGAGCAAGCCGAACGCGACTTCTCGATTCGCGAAGCGGAAATGCTCGCCACGGTCTACAAAGAGATTCAGGCCATGGTCTCCAAGGTCGCAAAGTACCGAGGATTGAACTATGTCCTTCGTGTCTCCAACGATCCGATCACGGGTTCCGATCCTCGTTCGGCGATGACGGCCGTCGAGCGAACCGTCGTTTATGCGGATCCGGCTAACGACATCACCCAGATGGTGATCGTCAATCTGAACGCAGCGTACAAGGCGGCCGGGGGAACGGCTCCGCCACCCGCTTCTAACAACGCACCCGCGGCTGCCTCGACGTCGAGCAGGCCGCGAGGAAACTGAGACGGAGCCGCGAAAGGGCTTGCGGCGCAGCGCTCGAAGCCTGCGAAGGGCTTCCGCCGTGAGCCTGGGGCATTGGCCGTTCCATCCGAGGTAAAACCGAAGTGATCGTTGGGAAGGATTCACGACGATGACCCGTCCTGACCTCGCGAAGCAGGGACGTCGCCAATGACTCGTCGCGGCGACAAGTCATCTTTTCCATTCGCTCGCGCGGTCCCGGATCACATCGACTCGCCGCTTGTCGCAAGCCGGACGAGGGTCACGGGTCGGCCAGCCTCATATCAACGGTCTTCTCGGAGATGGGAACTCGACTCGGCCCTCCAAGCAAGAGGGACGTCACGCAGGTAACCACTGGAAAGTGGGAGGTCGGCACGGCATGGTGACAGCAAGGCGGTTGCAACGCACGATCGCCCGGGAAACCGAGGTCCGCGGTATCGGTTACATCCACGGTCACGACGTCTCGATCCGATTCCGGCCCGCAGAGGCCGACGCTGGGGTCGTCTTCGTGCGGTCGGACCTGCCGGGACATCCCTGTATCCCTGCTCATATTCAGCACGTGATTCCTCGCCAGCGGCGAACTACGCTTCAGAACGGTGAAGCGGTCGTCGAAATGGTGGAACACGTCATGGCAGCTCTGTCGGGGCTTCGCATCGACAACTGCCGGGTCGAAATCAACGCGCCCGAGACCCCCGGCTGCGATGGCTCGAGCCAGGCCTTCGTCGACGCTCTCAACGAGGCCGGCGTCGTCGAACTCGACCGCGAACGCGATACCTTGGTGATCGAGAAACCAATCACGGTCCGTGAAGGCCAGTCCACGCTGACTGCCTATCCCGGAGACGGCCTGGTTCTTTCCTACCAACTCGACTACGGGGCGCACACGCCGATCGGCAGTCAAAGCCTTTTCGTCGACGTCTCTCCCGAATCTTTCCGCAAAGAGCTGGCTCCGAGCCGAACATTCCTCCTGGAAAATGAAGCCAGATCACTGCGGCAAGCCGGAATTGGGGCGAGGACGACCGAGTCGGATCTGCTCATCTTTGGGCCGGACGGAGTCATCGGCAACTCTCTCCGCTACCCCGATGAATGCGTCCGGCACAAGATCCTCGATATGGTGGGAGACTTCGCCCTCTTGGCGAAAGACCTGAGCGGACACGTCGTGGCTCATCGGTCGGGACACCAGCTCAACGCCCAATTGGTGCGAAAACTGATCGAGTCGGCCAAGGAGAGCCGCACGTCGAGCGGCCCCTTGGACATCCTCGAGATCATGAAAATCCTGCCGCATCGTTACCCGTTCTTGCTCATTGACCGCGTTGTCGAGCTGGAGCCGGGGCGTCGTGTCCTGGCGCTTAAGAATGTGAGCTGTAACGAGCCTTTTTTCCAAGGGCACTGGCCGGGCAGGCCGATCATGCCGGGAGTCTTGATCGTCGAGGCAATGGCGCAGGCGGCGGGGATCTTGATCGCCAACAAGGTGAATCCCGCTCATCGTTCCGCGTTGATTATTTCCATTGATGACGTCAAAATTCGCAGGTCCGTCGTTCCTGGAGATCAGTTGCGTCTGGACGTTACCTGCTTGCGGCTCAAGTCGAGCTCCGCGAATGTGCAAGGGGTCGCAACGGTGGACGACCAAGTTGCGGCAGAAGCGAAGATACGGTTCATGATCGTAGAGGCCGAGCGTGCGGCTTGATCTCGAGGACGAACCCTCGGGAGTCATCCGCATGCTCGAAGAGCGCCATGGATGGTGCTAGGTATCCCTCAAGGAATCGAGGACGAGGACTTCATGGCCACGCAAATCGCCGATACGGCCTATGTCGATCCCCGAGCGGAGATCGGTGACGACGTCGACATCGGCCCCTATTGCGTCGTCGGACCGGACGTTCGAGTCGGTCGTGGGACACGGCTGATTGGGCACGTCTGCCTTCTTGGCGTCACAACGGTGGGCGAATTCAACGTCATCAGCCCATTCGCCGTGATCGGCGGCGACCCGCAAGACGTCTCTTACAACGGTGCTCCGACTCGGGTGGAGATCGGTGATTATAATATCATCCGTGAAAACGTAACGGTGAACCGAGCCACCGAAAAGGAAGACGGTCTGACTCGCGTCGGTAGTCATAATTACTTGATGGCGGGTGCCCACGTCGCTCACGACTGCAAGTTGGGGGATCGGATCACGATCGCCAACGGCACCATGCTCGGGGGACACGTCCATGTCGAGTCTCATGCCAGCCTTTCGGGCGGCGTGGCGGTGCACCATTACGCAACGATCGGTGGCTACAGCTTCGTCGGAGGCCAGTCGCGGATCGTCCACGACGTGCCTCGATTCATGCTCGTCGACGGCAACCCCTCGAAGATCCGCTGCATCAACGTCGTGGGTCTCAAACGTAACGGTATCAGCTCGGCGGGTATCGACGCGCTGCATGAGGCTCACCGTCTGATCTATCGCGCCAAGATGAGCGCCAAGCAGGCGGCCGACATCCTGGAATCGCACGGTCACCTCGGTGCCGAGGTGAAAAGTCTGCTCGAGTTCATCGAGGCGCAGCAAGAAGGCAAGCACGGCCGGGCTCGCGAACGGTGGAGAAAATCATGACCTCTCGCCTCAAGGCGGCGGTGATCGGTGTCGGACACCTTGGCCAGCACCATGCGCGCATCCTCGCGTCCATTCCCGACGTGGAACTGGTCGCCGTCTCGGATGCGAGGCCCGAACAGGCCAAGCTCGTCGCCGAACGGGTCGGGACCAACGTCGTCTCTGACTACCGCGAGTTGCTCGACCGGGTCGACATGGTTTCCGTCGCCGTGCCGACGACCTATCACCGCCAAGTTGCGGGAGCGTTTCTGGAGCGCGGCATTCCCACGCTCATCGAAAAGCCGCTCGCCACGACCCTTGAGGAAGCCGAGCAGTTGGTGGACTTGGCTCAGGCCAGGAATACCATCCTCCAGGTAGGGCACATCGAGCGCTTCAACCCCGCACTGTCCGCGCTCGAGGGGGTGCCGATGCGCCCCAAGTACATCTCCGCGGAGCGGCTCTCGACCTACACGTTCCGCTCGACCGACATCGGCGTGGTTCTCGACCTGATGATCCACGACATCGACCTCGTCCTCTCGATGAATCCGACGCCGATTCGGACGGTGACCGCCGTTGGGGTGAGCGTCTTCGGAGGCCATGAAGACGTCGCCGACGCTCGCGTGGAATTCGAGGACGGCTGCGTCGTCAACTTCACCGCCAGCCGAGCGAGCTTCCAGGCGGTTCGAAAGATGCGACTCTGGGCCGCCGAAGGGTACGCCATGCTCGACTTCGCGTCGAAGCAGGGGACCATCGTCCGCCCTTCCGAACAACTCCGACATGGGGAACTCGGACTGAACGAGGTCGACCTGAGCCAACCCGCCGCGGTCAAAGCCCACCTCTTCGGTAAGATCCTCCGCGTCGATCAAGTGCAGACCGAAGGGCGTGAACCGCTCGCGCTCGAACTCGAAGACTTCGTCCGAGCCGTGCGCGGCATCGCTCCGCCTCGGGTCACCGGTGAAGACGCTCTCCGAGCCATCAAACTCGCCGATCGGATCCTTCGCTCCATCGACACGCACGAGTGGGAAGGCCTTCCGACCGGCCCTGTCGGTCCTCACCACCTGCCGCAACCGATCACGTCCCAGTCGAGTGCGCTGCGTGGCCCTATCGCCTGGCGTCATCGCAACGCCCGGCAAGGAAACCCGGCTTCCTCGAACCCCTGATCTCTCACGCGACGCCGCGATCACCAAAGTTGTCGGTCAGCGGCGTTCTCGCGCGCTTCGCTCTCTCGTTGCGCGTCCAAACCTGGGGCCATTCCTCGCTGATGGGGGGAGACCCAACAGTCGTGTCACCAGCCGCCACTTGAGATAACACGCTGGAGAAGGACGAATTCCGTCATTCTCCAGGGTTTTGACTGGCTCTCTTGGGGCATCAAAAGTGCCTCGGTCGGGAGCCAAGTGATGGCTGTTGACACGGCTGTTGGGTCTACCCCTGATGACAAGGCGTTCATGAGTAGCACTTCAGTTGGAGATATCTGTTCACGACTCGCCCGGAGCCTGGAAAAGGAGGGGATTTCGTCGGTCTGGTTCGGGAGCCAAAATGCTGAAAATAGGCGGTTTCGAGCCAAGTGCAACTGTAATCTAACGCGGACAAGCGAGCACGCTTGTCCGCTCTGCCTTTGTTCTTAGAAAAAGCCGGACAAGTTCGTAGCTCGATTGAAAGGTGATCAGAGCGAAGACTGTTCTATCTCCTCGTGTGCCCAAGCATTCGGTCGAGAGCATCCGAGGTTTGATAGATCAAGGCCTCGGGATAATGCTGATAAGGATGAAAGTACTCGAACGTGAGAAAATCTTCGTAGTGAACCTTCTCCAGGGCGTCGAGCACGGCCGGCCAGTTCGTCGTTCCATCAAGTAGCGGCCGGAAGGATTCGAGGGAGTAGTCCGTCCCTTTCTTGGAAAACTCCTTGAAATGCACGTTCTTGATTCGGTGTCCCAGCTCGGGAATCCAGTGCTCGGGGAACTGAAAGAGCATGATATTCCCCGTGTCGAAATGAACCCGCACGTGCTCGCTCTGGAAGCTGTCGACGAAGGCGTTCATCTCCGCAGCCGTCGTCAAGTACCCATTAAAGAAGATGTTCTCAATATTTAAAAAGATGCCGGCTTTCTCCGCGAGCGGCAGAAGCGACCTGATCGCCTCGCGAGCCCGTTGATCGCAGACGTCGTGGGGAACGGTCTCGCGTTCGGGGAGCCAGGGGATCGAGACGGAGCCTGCGATTGTCAGCAGGTTGGGGGTTCCCAGATCATGGGCGGCCTGGATCATCTTGGCGGCGAGCTCAAGGCCCCGAGCTCGTCGGGACGGATCGTTGTCGGTGAGCGAGTTGGGCCAGTAGAGGAATGAGCAGAGTCCGCTGATGGCGATCCCCAGATCGTCCGCCATTTTGCGGATGGCGTGGAATTCGGCGGTTCCGGCCTTGGGGGACAGGTCGTTCTCGAGGTCGTAGTTCAGCTCGACGCCGTTAAATCCGGCGTCCTTGGCGAGTTGAAGGCACTCGCGTAGCGACATGCGCTGAGGGTAGGGAAAAGCCCAAAGGTTGATCGACTTCTTCATGCGATAGCGCTTGGGAGAGGCGCGTCGCGGGTCGGCGGGACCAGGAGCCGCCTTCGCCTCGGCGTCACCGGCAAGCATGGTCCCGCCAGCCAGAGCCAGCGAGGACCGAAACGCAGAGCGTCGCGAAATCAGCGAGTCACTCGAAGGTTCGACCTCGTTGGACATAGCTTCTCCTTATTGTTGTGTCGTTGCGAGCGATGACCCTCACGATACGGAAACAGGTGGTGATTGTCTCGACCTCAGGCCAGGATGGAGTGGATCAGGTTGCCGTGAACGTCGGTCAGCCGGAAGTCTCGTCCCTGGAATTTGTAGGTCAGGCGGGTGTGATCAAGTCCGAGCAGGTGGAGGATCGTTGCCTGAAGGTCATGCACGTGTACCGGGTCCTTGGTGACGTGGAAGCCGAGTTCGTCGGTCTCTCCCATCATGAAGCCCGGCTTGATTCCGCCACCGGCCAGCCACATCGTGAAGGCTTGAGGGTGGTGGTCGCGCCCGAGGCTTCGACCCAGGTTCGCGTTGGACTCGACCATCGGGGTACGCCCAAACTCCCCGCCCCAGACCACGAGGGTTTCGTCAAGCAAACCGCGTTGCTTCAGATCCTTGATCAATGCGGCCGCCGCGCGATCGGTCTGACCGCATGAGAGCTTCAGTCCGCCGGCGACGTCGGAGTGGTGGTCCCAGCCTTCGTGGTAGAGGTTGATGAAGCGAACGCCGCGTTCCACGAGACGTCGGGCCAGTAGGCAGTTATTGGCGAAGGACGCCTTCCCCGGTTCGGCTCCATACAGTTCCAGCGTCTTGCGACTCTCGCCGCTTAGATCCATCAATTCCGGCGCGCTCGTTTGCATTCGATAGGCAAGTTCGTACGACGCGATTCGGGTCTCGATTTCGGGATCACCCACGTCGTGGAGATGCTTTTCGTTGAGGCTTCGGATCAGGTCCAGCGAATCGCGCTGAAGACCACGATCGACGCCTTCGGGATTCGTGACGTTGAGGATGGGGTCTCCCTTGGAACGGAAGGGCACACCCTGGTAGGCCGTGGGTAGGAACCCGCTCCCCCAATTCGCGGAACCTCCGCTCACACCGGCCGCCGAAGAGAGGACCACGAAGCCGGGCAAGTCCGACGCCTCACTGCCGAGTCCATAAGTGACCCAGGAACCCATGCTTGGGCGTCCGGGGAGCGAGGACCCTGTATTCACAAAAATCTGTGCAGGGGCGTGGTTGAACTGGTCGGTGTGCATCGACTTGATGATCGCGATATCGTCCACGACCTCGGAGAGTCCTGGCAGCATCTCCGAAAGCTCAGCCCCCGAGGATCCGTATCGGGAAAACCGAAACCGCGACGCCATCAGGCTCGCGTCGGGCCGAATGAAGGCATATCGCTGGTCTTTGACGACGTCGGCCGGTACAGGTTTGCCATCATACTTTTGCAGCGTCGGCTTGTGATCGAAGAGGTCGAGCTGGCTGGGTGCCCCCGCCATGAAAAGATAGATCACATTCTTCGCGCGGGGCGTAAAATGCGGTGCCCGAGGAGCGAGTGGATTGACGGTCGCAGCGCGAAGTTGCGAGTTGGCCAGTAGGCTTGCGAGAGCCATCTTACCGACCCCGACGCCGCATTCCCGGAAGAAATGCCGGCGCGTCTGTACGTGGAGCGGCGATGTCGGTCGCCCTTCGGGGCTCTTGTGATCGCGAAAGGACATCAATCACTCCTTCGTAATCGTTTCGTCGAGGTTCAAAAGGGCTCGGGCCACGGTGGTCCAGGCTGCGAGTTCGGAAATGTCTTTCGTGGCGCCGGCGTTCCTGGCATCGATCCCGGTCACCTTTGTCGAACTGAGAGCCTTGCTCTGAAATCGAGCGAGTTGGCGATCGTGGAACTCGCGCAACAGTGCCGACTCCTCGGGACGCGGCTGACGTGAGAGACAGAGGCGAACCGCATAAGCGATGCGTTCGTCGAGCGTCGCCGGCGCCTCGGTCAGCACGCGCCGAGCGAGGGCTCGCGATGCTTCTACGAACACGAGATCATTGAGGATCGTCAGGGCCTGGAGTGGTGTGTTCGACCGCTCGCGGCGAACACACGTCGTTTCCGGAGTCGGAGCATCGAGTGTGGCGAAGGCCGCATAAGGCGCGGTGCGTTTGATGTGCGTGTAGAGACCGCGCCGATAGCGATCCGGACCGTTGCTGACAGTCCAGGGCGTCTGGCCATAAGCCAGGGTGGTGACCCCATCCGGCTGAGGCGGAAAAACGCTCGGTCCCCCAATCTTCGGCGTGAGGAGACCGCTGACGCTCAACGCGATGTCCCGCACGACCTCGGCCTCGACGCGAAATCGTGGTCCTCGAGCCAGGAGGAGGTTCTTCGGATCACGAGCCAGAAGTTCCTCGCTTACGTGCGAATCCTGGCGATACGTCGAGCTCGTCACCATCAGGCGGTGCATGGCCTTCATGCTCCACCCTTGGCGGGGAAATTCGACGGCCAGCCAGTCGAGCAACTCGGGGTGTGTGGGTGCTTCACCACGAGTGCCAAAGTCCTCAACGGTCGCCACGAGCCCGCGTCCGAAGAAAGCCTGCCAAAATTGATTCATGATCACACGCCCGACGAGCGGGTTGCCTTCGTCGACCAGCCAACGTGCGAACGTGAGGCGATTCTTGGAGGCGTCGGAGGGCAGGGGGGGCAGAACTGCGGGAACGTCGGCACTGACTTCTTCGGTTGGCTTGAGGAACTCCCCTCGCTTGTGAATGAACGTCGTCCTGGCGTGTTCGCGGGAGCGTTCCTGCATGACCAACGACGTCGGAAAGTCGGGGAGCGACTTGCGAAGTGCCTCGATCTTCTCGTTGTGCTTGGCGAGTTCCGGTGTGATCCCGAGGAAATAGTCCTTGAGCCGAGCGGTCTCCGCACGCGTCCTGGTATCCGCGGCCTTGACCAGGATCGATTCGACATCCTCAGGCGCACCCGACGCGCGGATGGGGCCGGGGTCGTTGGTGACCGAGATGCGGAACCGCCCGATGGTCATCTGGTGGATCCCCTCCTGGCGGAGGGTGACTCGAAGCGTCATCGGTCCATCAGAACCCACGGATTCCTTGAAGGCGAAGACGGCCGCATGCGGTTGCCCCGTCTTTCCTCGCACCGTCCAGCCCGTATCGGGTTGGCCGTCGATCGCCAGGGCGGCCGGATGGTTCGGTTCCGAATAATCTTCCGAAGCCGATTGAATCGGGACAGCCTTTGGCTTGGCGTCGGCTCCCGCTGGCGTCGCGCTGACGGAGATGTCGGTCAAAATGAAGTCGCCGACTGAGAACAAGGGCGCACGCCCGGGGCCGTTGTCAGGGAGACTCGCATCCGGAAGGACTTCAAGTCGAATTCCCGTTACATTCTTGAGAGTGGTTGGAATGTCGACTTCATAGACGTCATTGTTCGGTTTGTCGCCACTGGCCAAGATCGACAGGTCGTTCTGGACTTCGAGTGTCGCATGCTTCTTCGAGTGAATTTTAGCCGGTCGCACCGGAGTCCAGTGGAACGCCGGGGTTCGGCTCACCCAGTCGGCAAGTTGGGACTCGAGGTGCTGTTGGCGTCTGACCTCGAGCGGCAGGGCCGGTGCAGGAGCATGGCCGGGGCGATATTTTGCCGAGAGTCGGAAATGGCCAAGCACGTGCTTCGAGCCATATAGCTGCTCGAGCTTGAAGACGAGCCGTACCGCCTCGGAGGTGGGAGGCTTCTTCGCCAGGGTGAACGTAGCGGACCGATTCTTGCTAAGGTGGCCGGAGCCGTCGTCGATCGCCCAGCCGGAATGAGGATCATTGTCGATCGCCGCTTGAACGTCGAAACCAACTTGGGAGAAATCCGCGACGGGAGTGTGAAACTGAAGCGGAATCGGCGAGTCTTCATGATTCTTGGCGCTGGCGGCGACCTGGAAGCCTGTGAGCACGAAGTTGCCGTGGGGAGTTCTCCCCGGACCCGTGCTCGGGAGCGACGGATCCGTCAGGGCTTCGAGCCGAAGGGCCTCGATGTCGGAGCCCTTGGTTTCGACCACGACCGTGTACGTGTCCGCGTCTGGAGATTGACCGGAAACCAGGATCGAGTCGTCCGGCAAGGTGGTGAGTGCGGCCCCTTGCGCCGAGCTCGCCTGGACCGGGTGAAGGGCAACCCAGTTATCCTTGCTCTGAGGAACCGGGAATTGGCTCTCGCGCTCGCTCTCAAGCGAAGCGATCTTGGCCTCGATCTCAGCGCGTTTCGCGGCGATGCGAGACGTCGGGATCTTCAGTTCCGGTTCGTCGGCGTTGTTCAGGAAAGCAAAAAGCTGATAATACTCACGCTGGGTGATCGGATCATATTTGTGCGTGTGGCATTGAGCACATTGGATGGTGAGTCCCAACCAGACGGTTCCCGTCGTGGCTACACGATCGACGAGCGAGGCGAACCGGAATTCTTCGACGTCGATGCCCCCCTCTTCGTTGACCATCGTATTACGATGAAAGCCCGTAGCGATTTGCTGGGAAATCGAGGGGTTGGGGAGCAGGTCTCCAGCGATTTGTTCAATCGTAAATTGATTGAAGGGCATGTCGTGGTTGAGTGCTTGAATCACCCAGTCCCGATAGGGCCAGATCGATCGCTCCCGGTCTTTCTCGTACCCGTTGGTGTCGGAGTATCGGGCACGATCGAGCCATCGACGTCCCCAGCGCTCGCCATAATGGGGTGAGGCCAAGAGTCGGTCCACAAGTGATTCATAAGCATCGGGACGCGCATCGGAAACAAACGCATCGACCTCAGCCGGCGTAGGCGGGAGGCCGATCAGGTCGAGGTACAGGCGCCGGATGAGTGTCGGCCGATCAGCCTCGCCTGAGGGATGGAGGCCTTCCTTTTCCAACTTCGCGAGGATGAACTGATCGATCGGATTGCGAGTCCAGTCGGTCTGACGCACTGAAGGGGGAACCGTGGGTTTCGGCGTTTGGAATGACCAGTGACTATGCGTCACGCGCCTGGCCCCCTCTTTGTCTTCGGGCCAGTTCACTCCCTGATCGACCCAGGCTCGGAGCAAGCCGACCTCGGCCTCCGAGAGGGGTTTACCGGCCCCTTCGGGGGGCATCGACCCCTCGTCGTCTACACCGGCGACCAACAGGATCAAGCGACTCTCGGCGCTCTTGCCGGGTTCGATCGCCGGGCCGCCGTCTCCTCCGGTCAGAGCGCGGTCGCGATTATGGAGCGCGAGCCCACCTTTCTGCTTCTCGGCGCCGTGACAGCGGTAGCAACTGCGAGCAAAAATTGGCTTGATATCACGCTCGTAGTCGACCTTGCGCGTGGCTGGCGGGGGTAGGTCGGGAGCCTGCCCGAGCGTCGGGTCGGACGTAACAAAGAGGGCGAGACCAAAACAGGCGAAGAGGCTCCGCCCTGTCTTGGAGTTACGGACTCCGATTCGCATGAAACGACTCCCTGGAGTGTAATCACCCAAAGGACGACTGAGATGCACGTCCCAGCCTTTATGTCCTACTCCCCCGGTAAAGAGGAACGCGCGTTGATTTCCGTTCCCAAGATAACCGAGGAGACAGCACCCGAAAAAATGGGGACTTCGACAAACTGGTAGGCCGACATCAGGGCGGGGATTCGTTAGGATGACTTTCCATCAACGCGAGGGCAACGACCAAGCCACCTACGGTCGATCGTCTCATTCTTGGGTTCGGGATGAGTCCTCACCAAGCCTCGCGTTTGAGATCAGCCACGTGGCCAAGCGTTACGTCGTGTCTAGATCGATAACCAATGGCTTCAGGATATCCTGAGCTAGACGGGAGCGGAAGCGGATGTTTTCGACGAGATGCCTAGTCGTCATCACAGGACTACTGCTGGGGGCGATCGGAGCCACGAGCCGCGCCGCCGAGCCGGCCGCCAATCCCAGTAAACCGGCGGGTCTCAGCGAGACTTCCGCTCAGCCGATTCCGTCGGCTGAAGCTCCCCGCAAGATGACAGTCCCCGACGGGTTCAAGGTCACGCTTTTTGCCGCCGAACCGGATGTGCGCCAGCCGATCGCGTTCACCATTGATACGCGCGGTCGGCTTTGGGTGGCGGAGAGCTTTTCGTATCCCAATTGGCTTCAGCCGGCCAAGGAGAACGACCGGATCCTGATTTTCGAGGATTCCGATGGTGACGGCCGGTTCGACAAACGCACGGTATTTTGGGACCGAGGGGGCAAGATCTCGAACATCTCGGGCCTGGCGCTCGGTTTTGGCGGCGTCTGGGTCTGCGCGACGCCCAACCTCCTGTTCGTACCCGACCGCGATCACAACGACACGCCGGATGGTGAGCCCGAGGTCGTTCTCGACGGCTGGGACACCAAGGCACAGCACAACATCTTCAACGGACTCAATTGGGGACCCGACGGTTGGCTCTACGGCTGCAACGGAATTCTCTCGAACTCGAGGGTGGGCAAGCCGGGAACTCCCGACGCGGGGCGGGTTGCCATCAACTGCGGCGTTTGGCGGTTCCATCCGACGCGGCGGAACTTCGAGTCCGTCGCCCACGGCACGACCAACCCCTGGGGACTCGACTTCGATGATTATGGCGAGGCGTTTATCACCAACTGTGTGATCCCTCACCTCTTCCGGGTCGTCCCCGGTGCCCATTTTCAGAGAATGTTCGGCCAGGACATGAATCCCCATAGTTATGGCCTGTTGGAGAGTTGCGCCGATCATATTCACTGGGCGGGGGGGCACTGGACCGACTCTCGCGGTGGTAAAGGGAAACACGGAGAAACCGGCGGAGGACATGCCCACGTTGGCGCCATGGTGTACCTCGGCGACAACTGGCCCGACCGTTATCGTAACGCCCTGTTCACCTGTAACGTCCACGGGCATCGCATCAATCAGGATCTTCTCGAACCGAGCGGATCGGGCTATGTCGCCCGTCACGGCAAGGACTTCCTCTTCGCCAACGACGATTGGTTCCGAGGTCTCGAGCTCAAGTATGGTCCCGATGGCTCAGTGTATGTGACCGATTGGTCTGACACCGGCGAATGCCACGAGAACGACGGCGATCTGGCCCACCGCGAGAACGGCCGGATCCACAAGGTCTCCTACGGCACGCCCACTCCCGTGAAGGTCGACCTGGGGAGCCTTTCCGACGATGAGCTCGTGAAGCTTCAACTCCATAAGAATGATTGGTACGACCGGAACGCTCGCCGGCTGCTCCAGGAACGAGCCGCCGAGGGCAAGGATATGAAGCAGGTCCACCAGGCGTTGTGGACCCTCTTCGAGCAGAACCGCGAGACGACTCGTAAACTCCGAGCACTCTGGGCACTTTACACGACCGGCGGATTGACCGAGGAATCCCTGGTCAAACAGCTTGCGCACACGGACGAACATGTTCGCTACTGGGCGGTTCGTCTTCTGGTCGATCAGACGCATCCTTCCGCAACGACGATCGAAACGTTCGCGGCAATGGCCAAGAATGATCGTTCTCCGTTGGTGCGCCTGGGACTGGCCGTAGCCCTTCAGCGCCTTCCACTGGAGCACCGTTGGCCGATCGCCGACGCGCTCCTGGTCCATGGGGAAGACACGCGCGACCCGTATCTCCCCCTGATGGACTGGTACGGCGTCGAGCCACTCGTCCCTTCCGACAAGGGACGCTCGGTGTTGCTCCTCGAAAAGACTGAGATCCCGCTGGTGAGGCACTTTATGGCGCGCCGCCTGGTCCTGGCGGACGACGAGCTTCCGAGCAACCGGGATAAGACGGTACTGGGACTCAACCTCTTATTTCAGTTGCTCGTGAAGGTTGACAATGCGTCCATCCAAAACGACGTTCTCGAGGGGATTCACGACGCCCTCAGAGGCCGCAAGGGCTTGAGCGCTCCGTCAGTCTGGTCTGAGGTTTTCGTCAAATTGACGAAGTCGTCAGACGCCAAGGTCCGCGAGCAAACGATTCTGTTGGCATTACTTTTTGATGATCCTCGGGCGATCGCTCTCTTGAAATCGACCGCGACGAACACTTCGGCCCCGGTCGAGGATCGCCGTGGTGCCGTCGCCGCGCTTGTAGAGAAGCGGGTTCCCGGCCTCGCGCCGCTGCTTCAGTCGCTGGTCAGTGATCGCGCCGTGCGAGGAGCAGCACTCCGGGGCCTGGCGAGTTATGAAGACGCGGCGACTCCGGGGCTGATTCTCAAGCAAATCGCCCAATTCGATGCTCAAGACCGCGCTGATGCCGTCAACACCTTGGCCTCGCGCACAACCTTCGCGAAGGCACTCGTCGCGGCCCTCGCTCAAGGAACCATTTCCAAGCGAGATTTCAATGCGTCGATCGCGAGGCAGATTCACGCCTTAGGCGATCGTGGCTTGTCGGAAGCGCTCGAGAAACTCTGGGGTGCCATGCGCCCGACTTCGAAGGAGAAGGCCACTCTGATCGCCAAGTACAAGGGGATTTTGACCCCCGATCAAATGCAAGGGGCCGATGCTTCTCGAGGACGAGGAGTCTTCAACCGAACCTGCGCCCAATGCCACCGGCTCTACGATGCCGGAGGCAACGTCGGTCCCGAACTGACCGGCTCCGACCGAGCGAATGTCGACTACCTGCTCGAAAACATCCTCGACCCCAGCGCCACGGTCGGTCATGATTTCCGGCTGAACCTGGTCTCAACCACCGACGGGCGACTGATCTCGGGCATCATCCGCGAGCAAACGGATAAGACCCTGGTTATCCAAACCGTCAATGAGCGAATTCTGATTCCTCGTGACGAAATCGAAGAGATGAAAGCCTCTGATGCGTCGATGATGCCCGAAGGAGCCTTGGAAACCCTCACCACTCAGGAGATCCGCGACTTGATCACCTACCTGACCGGCAAGAGCCAGGTCGCGGTGCCACAATAAAGTTGCATCGTAATGTTTTGATGTGTTTCCGTGGGGCAGGCCAGGGCCTTCCCTCCAGGGAATGTGTAACTAAGGCACTTCTTAATGAGTTAGGCTGACTGACTTAGACCGCGTCAGTCAGCCTTGTTGATCGAGGGTCAAGGAAGAAACGCACGCCTGATCAATTCCCACTTCACCGGGTGGGCGGCGCACCCAATCCGAACGCAACCCCCAAGCTTTACTCGTCCAACTCGGATAGCACTTCTCCCATGCTCCGATCGAGTATCGCGATCATCTCATCAATCTGCTCGGGGGTGACGATCAGCGCGGGGCCGAAGGCGATCCAGTGGGGGTCGAACCGGCAGAGCAAGCCGTGCTCGAGTGCTCGCCGACCGACGCGCACTCCGAAGTTGATGCCATGGGAAAAGCGCTGTTTCGTCTCGGGATCTCGAACGAACTCAATCGCCTGGAGTAGTCCCTTCCCGCGGATATCACCGATGATTCCGTACTTATCCGCGAGCCCGATGAAGCTGTCGCGCAGGCGTTCCCCCTGGACGCGGGCGTTGCCGCATAGGTCGTTTTCGAGGATTTCCCTGAGAACCGCGATCCCGGCGGCGCAAGAGATCGGGTTCCCCTCGAACGTGTGGCCTTCGACGAAGCCCGGGTTTTCGGAGATGGGCCCCCAAAACGCGTCGGCGATCGAGTTTCGGCAGATGAGCGCCGAGAGGGGGGCATAACCGCCGCTCAGCCCCTTGGCGATGCACAGAACGTCGGGTGTAACTCCGAACGTCTCCGCCGCGAAAAGGTGACCGGTTCGACCGATGCCGGTGATAATTTCATCAAAGATGAGCAATATGTTGTGCTTGTCGCAGATCTCGCGGAGCATCGGCAAATATTCTTCGGGAGGATCGATAACGCCTCCCGTGTGTCCGATCGGCTCGACCATGATTGCGGCGATGGTCGCGGGATCTTCCATCTCAATCACGTTGTCGACGATCTTGGCGCAGGTCAGGCCGCAATCGGAGTACTGTTTATCGAACGGGCAGCGGTAACAGGTCGGTGGGAAAACGTGGAGGAATCCCGGGGCCAGTGGCTCGTTGACCGTCTTGCGCGACTTCAAGCCCGAAGCTGAGAGTGAGCCCAGTGTCGAACCGTGCCAGGACTGATAGCGGCTAATGATCTTGTATTTCCCTGGCGAACCCGTCAGCCGATGGTATTGGCGGGCGAGCTTGATCGCGGCTTCGGTAATCTCGGAGCCGCCACACTGAAACTTGACCGTCGAGAGATCTCCGGGAGCCAGTTCGGCCAGCAGGTTGGCAAGCTGCACGGCGACGGGGTTCGTGCCGTGCATGGACGGTGAGAAGGTGAGCGTGTCGAGTTGCTGCTTGATCGCGTCGATCACTCGTCGGTTATTGTGCCCAACCGACGCTACATAAATTCCCGAGAGGGCATCGAGGTATTTTTTGCCGTTGACGTCCCAGTAATGTAGCCCGTCGGACTTCGCCATGATCAGAGGAGACTTCGACCATTCCGCCATTTGGTCACGTACGAAGATGTGCCGGAGGAAAGTTTCCTCAGTCGTTTGCGCCTCGGCGATGAGGTCGGGAAGGACGGATGCGGTCATGGAACGTTCCTCTGGAATCGCGCGGCTGCTGGCAATGCGCGACAAACCGGGCTCTTCGCCCGCGATCCCGGAGGACTCTACGGCCGTCGAAAGACCGGCTTCGATTTTTGCATCAGCGCAAACTTACCGCGGCCGACACCGCCGCCTCAAGTGCTGATAAAAGAGGGTAACCGGAAACAGGACGACGGAAAATGTCGATCTCCGCGGTTGCTTCCAGAAGACATCCGTGTCCGAAAACCGTAATCTTTCGTTGGGGATGCGTCGCCCACGAATCATGCCGTTCGTGGCGGGGACTGTCGAGTTGCGGACCTGCTGAGCGTCACACGACCTGATCCTCGCGATATCTCCTCCGTTGATGAGAGCCTCTGCTGTATCGGCCCAGGTTTGGAATTAGGAATCAGTAAGTCCTCGACCCGGCGCAGGCGAACGACTAAATTGGTCCCGATAGTGCGATACCCTCCTCGCAGATTAGTCATGCTCGATTCGGACTCGCCGCGATGCTTCCCCGGACCGGCACTGCTGGCGCCCGACTCTCCCGGAGTAACCTCGTGAAACGTGCTTTTCTTGTGGCCTTAGGGCTATTAGTCCTCGCATACGATCGACCGGTGCCTGCGGCCTCGCCTGGCAAGCTCGAGTTGAAGGACGGTGATCGGGTCGTCTTGATCGGTGATACGTTCATCGAACGTGACCAGAAACACGGCTACCTCGAAACGGTTCTGACTCTACGAAACCCCGGGAAGCGGATCGTCTTTCGGAACCTCGGCTGGAGCGGCGATAGCGTCTTTGGCGACGCGAGGTCCGGATTCGGCACACGCGCGGATGGATTCAAACAACTCAAAGACCATGTGCTCGCCTTGAAGCCGACCGTGATCATCGCCGGTTATGGGATGACCGACTCGTTCTCAGGCGCGGCGGGCTTTGACGCTTTCGTCCGCGGCCTGGAAACGCTCCTGGGCGTCTTCGACGAGACCAAGGCACGGATCGTCTTGTTATCACCGCTAGGACATGAAAATCTCGGCAAACCGCTTCCTAACCCGGCGCAGCATATCCGCGACCTCGAGAGATATAGCGCTGCGATTGCCGAAGCCGCGAAAAAACGAGGAATCCCCTTCCTCGATCTTCTCCATCACGAAGGGCTCTGGAATTACTCCCCCGAAAAAGGAGCCCAGCATCCGCCACTTACCGATAACGGCATTCACCTGACGCCCGCAGGATCGTGGACGGTGGGCAGCCTGCTCGCTTCCGAACTCCAAGGGGATCCGAACTCGCCCTGGCTCGTCGAGCTCAAGGCCGACGGTACCCTCGATCGCGCGGAAGGGACGAAGGTTTCGCAGGTCCAGGCATCGTCTCAGGGGCTTCGCTTCGAACTGAAGGACGCGTCGCTTCCCGCTCCGCCTCCGCCCCCGGGAACCCGTGCTTCGGACCTTGGATTCGAAAAATCGCGAACGCTGAAGATCGTCGGGTTACCATCCGGCCGGTACAACCTCAAAATCGACGGTAAGCCCGTGTTGAAAGCCTACGCAGAGACCCTGCGGAACCTCACCTTGAGGCAAGGTCCGGAGTTCGAACAAGTCGAACACCTTCGCACGGTCATCAACGCGAAGAACCTGCTTTACTTTCATCGATGGCGGCCCCAGAACGAGACGTACCTCTTTGGTTTCCGGAAGCACGAACAAGGGCAGAACGCTCGGGAGATCCCGCTCTTCGACCCACTGATCGAAGAAAAGGAGAAGGAAGTGATTTCCCTGAGTGTCCCAGTTGCGCACGTTTATGAATTGGTTCGCGAAAGTGAGGTGGGCAAGTGATTTTTCGCTGGCGTGTCACGACCTTGGTCGCCTGGGCGGCCCTCGCACTCTCCCCTTCGCTCTTCGCGCAGCCCAAACTGACGGACATCCCTGATCCCGACCCCGAGTTGGAACGTAAGTCGTTTCAAGTGGCCGAGGGGTTTGAAGTCAATCTTTACGCGGCTGACCCCCTTCTGGCAAAGCCGATCCAGATGAACTTCGATCCGGCCGGTCGGCTCTGGATCGCGAGCTCCGAGGTCTATCCTCAGATCAAACCGGGTCAGACGGCCAACGATAAGGTCCTGATCCTTGAGGACCGCGACGGCGATGGCCGCGCCGAGAAGACCAGCGTTTTTGCCGACGGCCTCCTGATCCCTACGGGGGTCGAGCCCGGCGACGGCGGCGCCTATGTCGCGAACAGCACCGAATTGCTGCATTTCAAGGACACCGACGGAGACGGCAAGGCCGACAGCCGCCGCGTGATGCTTTCGGGCTTCGGCACCGAGGATACGCACCACATCCTGCATACGCTGCGCTGGGGCTACGACGGGCAGCTCTACTTCAATCAGTCGATTTATATTCATAGTCATATCGAAACGCCGCACGGGGTTCGACGACTCGGTGGTGGTGGAATTTGGGAGTTCCGGCCCGAGACGATGGAGCTTGACGTGTTCATCAAGGGGTTGGTGAATCCCTGGGGACACCACTTCGATCGCTGGGGGCAATCCTTCGCGACCGACGGAGCAGGCGGCGAGGGGATCAATTACTGCCTGCCGGGGGCGTACTACTTCACGGCTCCCAACGCCGTGCGGATTCTTCCGGGCTTGAACCCAGGGAGCCCCAAGTACTGTGGCGAGGAAGTGATCAGCGGCCGGCATCTTCCCGAGTCTTGGCAGGGCAACATCATCACCAATGACTTCCGAGGCAACCGGGTCTGCCGATTCGTGATCAGCGACGACGGTGCGGGGTTCGCCGCGCGTGAGCAGACTGAGCTGATCAAGACCAGCCACGTGGCCTTCCGGCCCATCGACGTCAAAATGGGGCCGGACGGGGCGATCTATATCGCGGATTGGTACAACCCGATCATCCAGCACGGCGAAGTCGACTTCCGCGACCCTCGTCGTGACCATACCCGAGGTCGTATCTGGCGCGTGACGGCCAAGGGGCGTCCCCTCGTCGAGCGGCCCAAGCTCGTGAACGCCTCGACCGAGGAACTGCTCGCGGCCCTCAAAGCCCCGGAGGACTGGACCCGACACCATGCCAAGCGAGTCTTGAAGGAACGCGGCGCGAGCGTCGTTCCCGCCCTCACCGCCTGGGTGAAAGGACTCGACGCGAAGGACCCTGAATATGCGCACCGTCGACTCGAGGCTCTCTGGACCTTCCAGGCACTCGACGTCGTCGAGCCTCAGCTCCTGAATGAGCTCCTGCAAGACAGCGACCCGAGGGTTCGCGGTGCGGCGACGCGCGTGCTGGCACACTGGCATCAGCGCCTCTCGGATCCCTTGGAACTCCTGGCGGCGCGGGTTCAAGACGATCACCCTCGCGTTCGGCTCGAAGCGGTCCGGGCCTTGGTTCGAATTCCCGAGCTGCGTGCCGTGGAACTCGCGATGCGTGCGCTGGACCGTCCGGTCGACCGATTCCTTGATTACGCTCTCTGGCTTACCGCACGAGAGTTGGAGCCGGTCTGGATGCCTGAAGTCCAAGCCGGTCGATTCGATTTCGGTGGCCGTTCGGACCACTTGATCTTTGCCCTTCGCGCGGTCGGAAGCCCAGCGATTGTCAAACCGCTGGTGCAGGCGCTTCAAGCGGGCAAGATTCCTCAAGATCGCCAAGACTCGGCTCTGACTTTGTTCGCTTCGCTCGGCGAGCCTCGCGACCTGGCGATGGTGCTCGAGCTGGCGATGGAGTCGGGGAAAGATCAAGCTTCACGGCAGTCGGCCTTGCTCGCGGCCCTGCTGAAGGCGACTGTACAACGCAAGGTCCGCCCCGAAGGGGACCTGACGCGGCTTGGCCGTTGGCTCGATGGTGATGATCAGACGCTGCGAGCTTTGTCCGCCAAGGCGGCGGGGCTCTGGCATGTTGAGGCGCTTCGCCCCAAGCTCGTCGAGATCGCCAGCTCAGAAGGAACGCCCCACGACATCCGGCGCGAAGCGCTCGACGCCTTGGTGCAATTCCGCGGCTCCGAGACGCTCGAGACGATTAACCGGCTCACCAAGCCGACGAGTTCTCCTCACGTTCAGGCGATGGCAATCGCTGCACTTGCCTCGCTCGATCTCAATGCTGCTGCGGTTCAGGCGGTCGCCAGCCTTCCTCGACTCCAGAATTCGTCCGAGATCGCCGAGTTGCTCCTGCGGATCTTGCAGATCAAGCAAGGGTCGGCGGCTTTGGTCACGGCTCTCGCAGGGAAAACGCTCTCTCCGGACACGGCCAAGCTTGCCGTCCGCGCGGCGAGGAATTCCGGCAAGGACGAAACGGCTCTCATCGAAGCCCTGTCGAAGGCGGGCGGGCTCTCCGCGCAACCGCAGCCTTTGACTCCGGAGCAGACCGCTCAGCTTGTTGCGGAAGTGAGCCGGAACGGTGACGCCAAGAGAGGCGAAGCCATCTTCAGAAGGCAGGAGCAGACCTGCCTGAACTGCCACGCGATCGTCGGAGCAGGCGGGCAGGTGGGGCCGAGCCTCGAAAGCGTCGGCGCGAGCGCTCCCATCGATTACCTCGTCGACTCGCTTCTACAGCCCGGCAAGGCGGTCAAGGAGAACTATCATGCGGCCGTCGTCGCCACCTCCGACGGCAAGGTGATCTCGGGAATCAAGATCCGGCAAACCGACCGAGTCCTCGTCCTGCGTGACGCCGATGACCGCGAAGTTGAGATCCCCCTCGATGTCATCGAGGAACAGAAGGCGGGGGGCTCACTCATGCCGGCCGGCTTGACCGAGTCACTCACGCACGCCGAATTCGTCGACCTCGTCCGATTCCTCTCGGAGCTGGGCAAGATCGGTCCTTACTCCGTGGGCAAGGCCCGCGTTGCCCGCCGCTGGCGCGTTGCGCAGGCTAACCAGGAGACGGCGTCTGTCTTGCAACAGGACGCTCTGGATAGTGCGCTCAAGTCCGGCTCTTCGCTCTCCTGGAGTCCGGCCTACAGCCTCGTTTCGGGACTCCTGCCGCTCGACGCCCTTGTCCCTCTGCCGGGCAAGTCGGGGAAGGTGGGCTTGGCGAGCACGCAGCTCGATGTCTCAACTGCGGGACAAGTTAAGATCAGCCTCAATTCGTCCTCGGACCTCTCGCTCTGGATTGATGGCAACAAGGTCGAACCGAAGACCGAGTCACTCATCGATCTCTCGGCAGGGCTCCATACATTCACGGTCTTGGTGGATCTCGATCGACGCCAGACCGGGATCCTGTTCACTCTCGAAGAGGTTTCGAGCTCGAAAGCACGAGCCCAATGGGTCGTCGGTAAGTAAGCAACAGATCAGCTCCTGAGCTGTGCGAGGGCATCGAAGGCGATCATGAATCGCCTCCGGTGCCCTCGTCGTTTTTCCTGGCGAAGGTTTACAAGGCTCTTGCGGATCCGTAGCCTTCAAGAATCCCTCCTTCCCACGTTGGAGTGTCACCATGGCGGATCGAGACGCCCTCCACGAGAATCGAGAACCTCAGCAAGGGACAACACCTCCGCAAGCGGCTTGCCCGGTTTGCGGTAGCGCTCTCTTCGAAATTCGCGGCAAACTGCAATGCTCACGGTGCCATACGATTTGCGAGACCTGTTGTGAGGGGGGGCGAGGCTAGACTGGATTCTGCTTGAGTTGTGCGCGAACCGATGGATGTTATTTGTGTAAAATCAATGATGGATTTTCAAGGAACATAACTTATTGAAAGAGGGGAGTCCGAGGTTGGCCTCGGACTCCCCTCTTGGGTTTGGGATGCTGGGTACGGATCAAGGAACGTTGAATAGGTAACCCTTGTTGTCGGACGCCGCGATGGCGAGTTGCTTGCCGTCGGGGCTCCAGGCGATGCCGTAGGTCATGGTGTTGGGCGCGACCTTCTGGTGGAAGAGGGCCTTGGCACCGTCGACGTCCCAGACGTAGAGGTTGCCGCCGTAGCCGATGGAGGCGAGCCGCTTGCCGTCGGGGCTGAAGGAGAGGGAGTAGACGTCGTCGGGATGACCGTCGAGTTTGGCAATCTCCTTGCCATCGGCGACGTTCCAGAGGCGGATCGTCTTGTCGACGGAGCCGGAGGCGAGCTTGGTTCCGTCATTGCGGAAGGCCACGCAGTAGATGGCTGCCCCGTGGCCTACGCTCTTGCGGAGTTCCTTGCCGTCGGCGGGGTTCCAGTACTTGACGAGCTTGTCGTCGCCACCGGTGACGATCAGATCTCCCTTGGGGCTGTAGGCGATGCAATAGACGACGTTTTCGTGGGCCTTCTCGATGGCTCGCACCTGGGTACCCTTTTCGATGTCCCAGATGCGGGCTGTCTTGTCGGCTGCGCCAGTGGCTGCCTGCTTGCCGTCGGGGGCCCAGGCGACGCTGTAGACCTGGCCCTGGTGTCCGGCCAGGTTCTTGAGAGCCCCCACGGGTTCGAGCGCCCAGAGCTTGATCGTCTTGTCTTCGGAGGCCGACACGAACGTCTGGTTGTCGGGCAGGACAGCAACCGCGTTTACCGGTCCACTATGTCCGCTGAGGGTTTGGAGCGGAGCTTTGGCCGGGTCGGTCTGGGTCAGGTCGAAGACCTGGACCTTGGCATCGGCGAGGCCCGCCAGCAGATGGCGGTTGTCGGCCGAGGTGGCCAACGCCAGGACGGCTCCGGCTTGCGCGGGGTAGGTGACGAGGAGCTTTCCATCGGCCACATTCCACGACTTGATCGTTTTGTCGGTGGAGGCCGAGAGGATTCGGTTCCCGTCCTTGGTCACTGTAACCGCCTTGACGGCATCGCCGTGGCCGTCCAGCGATCGGATCAGGTTTCCCGTGTTCGTGTCGAAGGCCTTCACGGTCTTGTCGGCCGAGGCCGTGTAGATCTGCGAGCCATTGGGATGAACGGCCACGCCCAGAACCGGCCCCTGGTGTCCGGCGAAGACCCGCACCGCGCTCGACTTCCAGATGCGAGCCTTGTTGTCGGCTCCGACCGAGACGACCGATGCATTGTCAGGCAGGATCCCTACTCCGGAGAGCGCCGCTCCATGGGCGGTGGATTGCTCGAGTTCGCGACCGGCCGCAAGATCCCAGAAGCGAACCGAATTGTCGGCGCTTCCGCTGGCGGCTCGATTGCCGTCATTGGACAGACTCACGGCCGAGACCGGGCCGTTGTGGCCGGCGAGGGTCGCCACGTTCTTGGCGTCGCCCACCGTCCAGAGCTTGATCGTCTTGTCCGCGGACCCGGTCACGAGCTTCGAGCCATCCCGGCTCAGGTTCAGTGCCAGCACGGCGTCGCCGTGGCCGGCGAAGTCGCGGATCGACTTTCCTTGGTTGATGTCCCAAAGCTTGACCGACTTGTCGGCCGAGGCCGAGACGAGCAGGTTGCCATCGTTGGGCAGGAACTCGAGGGCAGTCACCTTACCGCCGTGGCCGGCGAGTCCCTTGATGACCTTGCCGTCGGCAGCGTTGATGACCTGGATCTGGTTGTCGGCTGCTGCGGCGGCGACCTGGGCTCCATCGGCTCGGAAGGCGAGGGCGTTGATCGCTGCCGGCAGGGGATCGGTCTTCTTGACCTCTGCGCCATCCGCCGTGTTGAGGATACGCACGACGTTGTCGGCGTAGGCGAGGGCGATCTGGCTTCCGTCTCCCTTGAACGCGAGCGCCGTGATTGGCTGCTCAGCGGCGGCGAACTCCTTGATCAGTGCGCCGTCGGCCGCGTTCCAGATCCGAACGACCTTGTCGCCCCCCGCGGTGGCGAAGCGAGGACCATTGCCGGTGAACGCGAAGGCTCCTACCGGCGCCTTGGGATCGATGACCTTGGTTTCAACAACCGGCAATTGCCAGAGTCGGGCCAATCCATCCGATCCGGCCGAGACGAGTTGCTGATTGTTGGGCAGGTAGGCCAAGCCGAGAATCGTGTCCGACGGGGTCTCGATGACCCCTTGGGGGGCAAAATCCGCGGCGTTCCAGAGGCGAATCGTCCGCGACTTATCGCCCGAAGCGAGTTGGGCACCGTCGGCCCGCCACGCGGCACTTTCCACCTCGCCGGCGTGTCCGGGGAGATCCTTGACCGCATTTCCGGCCGCCAGATCCCAGATCTTCACGGTCGTCCCGGATGCAGCGACCGCCTGCTTGCCGTCGGGCTTCACAGCGAGTGTATGGATCCCGGATGGTTGGCCGGCGAGATCCTTTGTGGGGCCTCCGCCCGGAATCTGCCAGACCTTGGCCGTCTTATCCAGGCTCCCGGAGAGGAGACGCTTGCCGTCGGGAGATGCGGCGACTGTCAAAACGAGATTGGAATGCCCGTCGAACTTCTTGATCTCTTTCCGAGTGGCGGCATCCCAGAGCCGCACCGAGTTGTCGAACCCACCTGTGACGATCTGCTTGCCGTCGGCCGTCCAGGTGATCGCGTAGACGGGGTCCGAGTGACCATCGAGAGTTCCCACCAAGCCCGCGGCCTGTTGTGCAACGGCAACTCCCGTGGTCACCAATGCCGTCGTCAGCACGGCTACCAAGCGAGGTTCTTTCCTGAAGACGCGTAGCATGATGCGACTCTCTTCGTCGAGTAGGGTGGAGAACGGATCCGCTCGGCCATGGACCATCTGGTCCGAACCCGTTCCATAGCAGTCGGTTCGCCCCGCCTCCGGGCGAACGAGCAGGCGAGATTCACTCACCGCCGAACATAGACGGCTCAACCGTCCGATGCAACCGTTTTTTCAACCGCGCCGACCCCATTTTGAGGAGACGGTAGCGAACTACCCTCGTGCGGTTTTCGGATGGATCGCTCGAGCCAAGGTGTCTTCGCTCGCTTAATCCCATGAGAAGAAAGATCGCATGGAGAAAGACCTGAGAGGCGGTGCCCAATCGACTTCGATCGAGAAACGAGCATGACGATTCTGTCGCTCGGAAGGTAATCTCGTGAACCCCTGTCGACATACTCTTGCGTGTGGCCAACAACAACGCATCCGTGTCGAGCGCGGTTCTTGACGCTTAGTTTTGCTTACTTCAGCGGATTCGTTGCCGATGCGGCACGAGGACATGCGTCAATCTTGGCATGACGAGTGAGTTGGTGTACAATCTTCACCTGCCGACGAATCGGTCGTGAATGCGGCCACCCTCTCGCGGAGTCGTAACGAGATCGATGGCTTCTTCCGAACCCGCGCCTTCCAACCCGTCTGAAACGAACCGTTCGCCCGCTTCCCATCCCCAAGACGAAATTCCGCCGGCAAAGCATGATCCCTACGCTGCGCTTCGCGTGGCCAATTTTCGCAACTACCTCACCGCCTCGCTGTTGTCGACGGTCGGGGTCCAGGTTCGTACCGTGGCCATTGGCTGGGAACTCTACGAGCGAACAGGGTCGGCATCGGCCCTCGGCTTCGTTGGCCTCGTCCAGTTCGTACCGGTGTTCTTCCTCACACTCGCCGCGGGACATGCCGCCGACCGATATAATCGCAAAAATTTGTTGATGTTTTCGCAGGTCTTGATGGGTCTGGCGAGCCTGGGGCTGGCCGTTTCGAGCTATTTCTCAGCACCGATCGCCTTCTCCTACATCTGCTTGCTGCTGGCGGGGCTGGGACGCGCGTTTAGCGCTCCGGCGCGATGGTCGCTCTTGCCGGACCTTGCGCCGAAACACCTGCTCGCGAGTTCGATCACCTGGAACACGAGTGGATTTCAGGTCGCTTCCGTCGTGGGTCCCGCGCTCGGTGGTTTGACGATCGCTCAAACAGGGGGGGCCACGGTTGCCTTCGGGTTCGATGTCGTCTGTTCGATCCTCGTGCTCATCTTATTGCTGCCCGTTCGCGTGACGAGTCGTACGAAGTCGCCCGAACGGCCTTCGCTACGATCGTTCCTGGCGGGTTACCACTTCGTGACGCAGTCGAAATTGATCCTGGCCACCATCACTCTCGACCTGTTCGCCGTTTTTCTGGGCGGCGCCACCGCGCTCTTGCCGATTTTTGCGAAGGACATCCTCCACGTCGGAGCGTCCGGACTGGGCTGGCTCCGCGCGGCTCCTTCCCTGGGGGCCGTGGTGATGGCCCTTTATCTGGCGCATCGCCCTCCCATGCGGAAGGCGGGGCAGGCGCTGATGTGGGCCGTCGCCGGCTTCGGGATCGCGACGATCGTCTTCGGTCTGTCGGGTAACCCCGCGCTTTCCTTCGTGATGCTGTTTCTCACGGGCGCCTGCGACAACATCAGCGTGGTCGTTCGCGCTACCTTGATCCAGATCCTGACCCCAGACAGCATGCGTGGTCGCGTTTCCGCCGTGAATGCGATCTTCATCGGCTCATCCAACGAGCTCGGAGGATTCGAGTCGGGCATGACGGCCCAGTTCTTCGGTCCGATTGCCTCTGTCGTCGGCGGAGGGGTGGGAACGCTGCTCGTGGTTCTGATCGTTGATATGTTATGGCCGGAGGTGCGCCGGCTCGGCGAGCTTCATCGCGCCGGCGTGAGCCATAAACTCGACCTCGAGCCGGCGGAGCCGCTGCTGGCGGGAAAGTCACCAGCAGCGGAATCGGTGTCGAGTTCAAAGGGATCCCAGAACGACGACTGAGTCAGGATGTCGATGACGTCAGTTCATCTCCGGTTCCAGGGGACCGGCAAGGCCTTGATGGAAGAAGAGTCGGCCGGGCAGGGTGGGCATGAACGAGCTCGGGATCCAGGGATCGGGACCGTAACGGAGCGTCATCCAGAGGCTCATCCCTTGCCACTGCATCCCCCGGTCGAAGACGCCGTCCGCCCCACCGATGATCCGATCGGCCTGGAGGAACAGGCCCGGACCAATCGTGTTGGCGAAGGCAGGGACGAGGGTCGTCCGGCTCTTGAAGCTGGTGAGAGCATTCTGTTCGATCGTCAACGGGTGGAGCTTGGCACCGATGCGGTGGGTCTGCGCCTTCCACTCGTCGACGCTGGCGTATTCACCGGCGAAGTGAGGTTCCCAGAAGGCGATGTGACAGACCCGGCCGATGCCGAAGATCACGACCAGCTCGGCCCCTTTCGCTTTGAGCTCCGCAATGCGCTCGGCATAATGGGGCAAGCGATCGGGCGTCGCGAACCAACGTTGAGCCATCGGAACGGTGAGCGGTCCGAGCGGCCCATAGAAGGCCGTCTCCATGGCGTTCTGGAAGGCACCGGGATCGTTCGAGGCCAAGGTTTTTCCGTCGCGATCGCTCCATTCATCCATGTTGAATCCGTAGACGTGATCACAGGGGACATTCCACTCCTTCAGGAAGTAGACGGCCCAGCGATACATCCCCATTGGGCCCACCGGCAAGATCAGCGCGGCGTTCTTGCCTTCGCGGCGGGTCCTCAAGATCGTGTGGGCGATCTCATGGCCGAGCACGACATCGAAGTCGGCGAGGCTGGCGCAAGGAATGGGATGAAAGTCCTGGTGCCACCACGGCCGTCGCTCGGTAATCGACTCCGCAGGATGCGAGCAGCAAGCATCGATCTTGGCGAGGTCCCAGCCGCGGGGGAAGAAGCCTTCCATCATCGAGCCGGCCAACGTCGTCAACAGGTTCATCTCGGTAAAACTTCCTCAAGGATCGGGAGCGGCGTCAGGCCCGTCCGGCGACAGGCGGGGAGTTATCACTCTACAGCCTGGATCGACGAGGGACGAGGAGTAAGGGGATGATTCGCTGGGTTTTCCTCGATGTCGGCAACATCCTCCTGGATGAAGATCCCCTCGGGTTCGAGAATTTCCGGATTCACTGGGAAGCGCTTCGGCAGGTCGCTCCCGAAGTCTCGTTTCGCGAACTGCTTGCCGCAAGGGAAAAACGCGTCGAAACGGGTTCGCGCTGGCCACTCTATGAGGTCATCTCACAATACCTCGACGACGCTCAATGCACCCAGGTCTGGGAACGAGCGGAGCGCTCGATCCGAAGTCGCTATGCCAGCCTCTCCCCGGTCATCGCTGGTGCCTTGGATACCGTTCGAAAGCTCCGCTCGCACTTTCGCCTTGGGCTGATCGCCAACCAGGGGGAAGAATGTCGGCGATGGCTCCACGACCTAGGGCTGCTCGAGGCCTTCGAGGTCGTCGCCTTGAGCGAGGAGGTCGGCGCTCATAAGCCCGATCTCGCCCTGTACCGAACCGCGATGGAACGGGCATCGGCCTTGCCCTCCAGTTGCCTGATGGTGGGGGATCGTCTCGACAACGACATCATCCCCGCTCTTTCGCTGGGGATGAAAACGGCCTGGATCCGCTGGCCCCAACGCGCGAAGAAGGGTTGGTGCCCCGAAGACGCGGATGCCATCGCCTGGCGGGATTCGCTCGAGCGATCCGCGGCGATCCAGGCATCTTCGCCTTCACCGGTCCAACCCACGATCACGCTCGATACGATCGCCGAGCTTGGAGGAGCTCTCCTCCCACGCTGAGACGCTGTCCGGAAAGAGAATTTTGATGAAAGAATGCGTAATTTGGGTAGCCGGGGACGAGTCTTCGAGGCCCCGGGGATCAGCCCGGGCCGATCCCCGGGGCGTCGCTGCGATTCTCCCTGGCTACCCATTTTTCCTAATCTTACGCGGCCAAACCTTATCCGGATTGCCTCTAATACGACTCCGTTACAACTCAGACTAGCATCGAAGACGTGTTTCTGGGTAGCCGCGGTTGCTTGCAACCGGGGTCGCGCAGCGACCGGAGGTTTTCTGTGACGACCTGGGCTGGGACCCCTTTCCGCAGAGCTGCTTGGAAACGGACCTCTTGCGGCTGCGCCGCCCCGGTTGCAAGCAACCGCGGCCACCCATGAGCCGTCCCTTGCTTCCTTTCGGAGTTGTAACGGAGTCGTACTAAGTCCGCGGTCTCTTGGCTTTCAATGGGCGACCGAGATCACGACCTTGCCGGTGAGCATTCCCGCCCCCTCGATCGCGTTTTTCTCGAGGAAGAGTTCGGCTTGCGCGGCTTCTTCCAGCGGGAACACGCGACCGACAAGCGGTTTCAATTGGCCCGCCTCGATCCAGCGATTCATCGCTTCAGCACAGCGTCGTTGGTCTTCGGGGGAGGAATTGAACATGGCAAAACCGAGGAGTGCGCAATCCCGAGGATAGAAGGCACCCAGCGGAAGTACCGGCTTGGCCGAACGGCCGGCGATCAGGACCATCCGGCCTCGTTTGCGGAGCAGCGGGATCGAGACTTCGAGATTGGGTTCACGCTGGGTTTCGAGCCAGACGTCGATCCCTTCGGGCGAGAATTCACAGAGCCGCGCCGGGATGTTATCGGTCTTGTAGTTGAGCGCGAGGTCCGCCCCCAACGATCGACAAAGCGCGACTCGATCAGGACTCCCCGCCGAGGTCGCCACGCGTGCTCCGGATGCTTTGGCCATCTGGATCGCCAACGATCCAACCCCACCACTCCCGCCTGGGATATAGACCGACTCCCCCTCAACCAGCTTCCCGAACTTGAATAGTCCGAGGTGAGCGGTCAGACCGACGAGAGCCATGGCCGCGGCCTCGGCGTCGGACAAGGAGCTCGGCGTGGGATAGAGCCACTCTTCGTCCACGGCGATGAACTCAGCCGTCGTGCCTTGTCGGCCCAAGATCCCCTGGTTCGATCCCCAGACCCGGTCGCCTACCCAGAAACGTTGGGTCCCAGGGTCGACCTCAACGATGGTCCCCGCAAGATCGCATCCGATGATGTAGGGAAACGCCAGCGGCATTGGGACGGAGCCGGACCGAACATAAAGGTCGATCGGATTCAGCGACGTGGCGCCAACCTTGACAAGCACCTGTCCCGGCCCAAGAGTGGGGCGAGGCTGCTCGCCCACTCGAATGATATCAGCCGGACCGGTTTTCTCGATGAAGGCTGCGCGCATCGGACTTGACTCCGCTTCGACTCTTGATATGAAAGGGAAGGAAACGTCTGCATTCGATCAAGAAATCGAGACTTGAATCGCGTCATCCACTACGCGCACGGGATAAGTCCCGACACATGTCCGAATGCCGTCGAGATGTTTGCCAGTGGCGAGACTAAATCGCCACCCGTGCCACATACAGGTGACCGATGTGTCGAACACAAGCCCGTCATCCAGGGGTACCCCTTTATGCGGACAGATGTTGTCCATCGCGTAGTACGTACCGTCGCAGAGGAAGATGGCGATCGGTCGGCCATCGACCTCAAACGGTCGCCCTTGTCCCTCGGGAATCTCGCCAACGCGCGCCACGGTCTGAAAATGCTGAACGTCCGACACTCGATCGTCCTTACGCCTCGTTCTGGCTTGCAATCGCTCTTGCGGCTTGATGCTACGAACCTCATGATAACGGCCGGTGTCAAGGGGGCGAAACCCCCAGGTCCAATGGCTCCGCTGCCGGAGTGATCGACGTGAGCGAGCCCACTTCCTCTCTCGAGAAGTCAACGACTCCCAAAACTCCGGCACTCCCGACCGGGGACGGAGGGATTCCTTCGCCTCCATTGGATAACAGGGTACACGAGCACACGACCGGGTTATCCTCCGACTCCCTGGGCGAAGAGGCCGTCGACCGAAGGCTCGCCGAGATCGAGATGATTGGCGAAGAGGCGGCTTCGGGCTGGAAGCCTCAGCCTCATCAGCCTCTGTCCCCCGAGGTTCGCTACCTCCACGTGTCTCGGACGATCAACCAACTGATCACCGACCGCAATCGATCGGTCGGGATCTTTCTCGGCTTGGCCTCGATCTTATTCGCGGCTTCCACCGCGCTCTTGAACGCCAAGCCCGATGTCGTGCCGATCATTCCACTCCCAATCATCCAGTATTGGTGCCTCCCCATCACATTCGGCACCCTGGGCGTGATCGGCGGATTCATGTGCCTCATCCTGGTGCGGACGCGCATCGGGCTTATCTACGAAGTCTCGAAGATGAATACCTTGCTGGGCCTTCCCTCGGAGCGGGTCAAGCGGGTGAACCCACTCTCGATCTTCTTTCTCATGTATCTGATGGTGTCCCTCCTCGCCGCAGCATGCACCGGCCTGACCGTGGGACTGTTGGTGGGACGACTCCGATTTCATTCCACCATGGGACTCTTGAAAGCAGGTGCAGTAGTCACCTCGCAGCCGGAAACGGCTTCGAGGCCAGTCCTGGTAGGTGTACTTGTCGCGCTGGTCTACCTGGTGATTTTCCTCGGCAGCTATTACGGATTAATCCTGCAAGCGACCTCAGAAAAGAGGCTCGTCATCAATCGATCGTGAACTTCTATGCCACAACGCCCTTACCTTTGCGTCTTTTGCGGCTCACGTTCCGGCTCTCGCCCCGCCCACATCACTGCCGCCAAACAGGTTGGAGCCTGCATCGCCCGGAGCGGCCTCGGCCTCGTTTACGGAGGAGGCCGGGTCGGACTCATGGGAGTCGTTGCCGACGCGGTGCTCGAACTCGGTGGACGCGTCATCGGAGTCATCCCCGATGCGCTGTCCTCGACCGAGATCGCCCATGGTGGATTGACCGAGCTCCACGTCGTTCGCAATATGCACGAACGCAAGGCCATGATGGCCTCGCTGTCCTCAGGATTTCTCACGCTCCCCGGCGGTATCGGCACGCTCGAAGAGTTTTTTGAGATCCTGACGTGGGCTTCCCTCGGCATTCATGAGAAACCGATGGGATTGCTCAACGTCGAGGGATATTTTGATCCGCTCCTCTCCTTCATGCGGTACGCCGTTGAGGAGCACTTCGTGCGGGACCATCAGCTCGAAAGTCTCGTGGTTTCTCATGACCCCGACGGCATGGTCGCCTACTTCGCAAGTCAGGCAAGGTCATTCCCGGCAGTTCCCATCGACACCGACATTACTTAACTTCACCGGCTCGCAATCCCAGACCGATCAACGATCGCAGCGCCTGGCCGAGGCGCGGTCCGGATGGAAATGTGCATCCTTGCATCGAAGACGTCACCAAAAGATCGCTTGATTTCTCATCCCGTGAATCGTAATAATTGCTCCCTTGCCGCGCGATCGGCGTGGGAGAGATACACTGGGAGTTCGTGGGGTCATGAAGAGCAAGACCAAGCATCGCAAGAGTTACAAGTGGCGGAAGAAAGCCGACAGCTCGCCCGTCGCCAAGGGCCGCCGGCCGAAGCGCCACGGTGTTCGTAATCCGAAGAAACGGAAGCACCTCGGAGGCGCTGGCCTCTAAGTTTCTGCCGATTCCGCGAAAGTTGCGACGCGATCAAAACGAACCTCCCGGCACCGACCCTCCGAAGTTGCTTCGGAAGAAGGGTGGGTGCCGGGAGGTTTGTTGCGTTGCCGGGTCTCGGACGGATCTCAGACCAGCTCGGGGATCGGGTCGAACGAGTCGAGCAGGTACATGGGTCTTCCGAAGTGATCGGGGATTGTCGTGCTCGGGCTAATGCCCAGGTTGTGGTAGAGCGTTGCGAAGACGTTTTGGAAGGTGATCGGACGATCCTTGGGGACCTCACCCAGCCGGTTCGTCGAGCCCAGGACCTGGCCGGTCCGCATGCCACCGCCGGCGAGCATCGCACAGGCAACACTCGGCCAGTGGTCGCGGCCGCCGTCTTTGTTGATCTTGGGAGTGCGCCCGAATTCTCCCCAAACAACCACGGAGACGTCGCGATCGAGTCCACGAAGATGGAGATCTTCGATGAGCGCGGAGAGCCCCATATCCAGCTTCGGCAGACGCTCGCGGCATTGCCCAAAGTTGTTGTTGTGGTAATCCCAGCGACCAAAGCCGATCGTGACGCAACGAACACCGGCCTCGACGAGTCGCCGGGCCATGAGGAACTGATCCATACAGCACGGCCCGCCGTCGTCGACGTTCTTCATGTCTCCTTGGCCGTACTTGGCGCGAAGCCTCGGATCTTCCTTGGTAACGTCAAGGGCGTCGACCAGCTTGCTGGAGGTCAAAATCTCGAAAGCACGTTGCGTGAAGGCATCCATCCCCTCGATGGAACCGTTGGCGTCGATATCGCGCCGAAGCCCGTCGAAACTCTTGAGGAGCCCTTTGCGATCGCCGAATCGGCCGAGGCTCATTCCTTTGAGCGAGAGGTTGGCGAGATCGGCGCCGTTGGGTGTGAACGGGGCGTGCTTGATCCCCAGGTAGCCCGGATCCCCGTTATCGGCCCAGGGCATGTGCCCCATTTTCGGCGACAGTCCGACGAAGGGGGGGACCGCGGCGTTGACGGGTCCTTCGAGGTGAGAGAGGATCGCGCCGAGGCTTGGTCGTCCGCCCTGCTGCTTGCTGTCGGCGTCTGAATAGCCGGTGAGGCATTGAACGGCCGCGTGCTCACCTCTCGCTCCGACCAAGCTCCGAATGATCGCGACCTTGTCCATCATTCCAGCGAGCCGGGGGAGATACTCGCAAATGTCGATGCCCGGCACATTCGTCGGGATCGGCTTGAACTCGCCTCGGATCTCGGCAGGAGCCTCCGGCTTCAAGTCGACCATATCCTGGTGAGGCGGTCCTCCCGCCAGGAAGACCATGATGACCGCCTTATGCGACAACCCCGATTTCGACTGTTCCTCCGCCGCAAGCAACTGGGGGAGCGAAAGCCCTCCCAAGGCCAGTCCGCCGATCTTGAGAAAGTCGCGACGCAAGATCCCATCGCAGAAGCCCTGATGGGCCCTGCCGCGGAGGGTCAACATAAAATCGGTCTCCTCGACGCGGAAGCGGAGAAGAGTGCCTCGCTGCGCTCTTTCCGTAAAGGTTCGGCAATTATTAAACAGTGTAGGTCCCGGCGGGAATGGGAGCAAACTCATTTTACGAAAAAAACGAGCACAGACAAATTCAGTCCCCCCATTCTTCGGGATCCGCAGCCTCCGCGATTTTTCGCAATTATTTTTGTGGAAATTGCCTCAAGTACGATAGACGTGGATCGGCCTTGGCCTTACAATCGCGTAGGTAGATGTGTGAGAAACGAAGGTTGGAGGACGTGCGTCCACCGCTGATCGCGGAGTATCCGGGAGGACGACCATGACGGAGTCTTCGGATCGTTCACTCCTCGACTTGATCCGTCGTCACGGTCCGTTGACCGTTGCCGAAATGGCGGCTCGGTTGGAAGTTACGCCTACCGCGATTCGCAACCGGCTGACACGGCTGGTGGGGTCGGGGATGGTGGTACGGCAAGCCGAGCACGGAGGACGGGGGCGACCCAAGCACACGTATCGGGCGAGCGTTGAGGCCCATAAACGTCTCGGTCAGAACTACGCCGATTTAGCGGTCGTCCTCTGGGATGAAATGATGAGGACGGTTGAAGACCGCAAGCTACGCCGGTTTTTATTCGGTCGAATTACCGACCGTCTGGCGGAGCTCTACCGCACACAGGTTACAGGGGAAGAGTGGGAAGGGCGGTTGGTGCAGCTCGGGACGATCCTCCATGACCGAGGGATCGAAACCGAGGTGACACGGGCGGAAGGGGGAACGAGTCCGGTCTTGAAACAGCACTCGTGCCCCTATTACGAACTTGCCGAAGTGGATCGCGCCGTGTGCGCGATGGAGCGAAAGATGTTCGAGAAGGTGCTTGGCCGCGGTTTGCGGCTGAGTCAATGCCGGCTCGACGGCCATCGTTCTTGTGACTTCGAGGCCAAGCCGGTCGTACTGAGTGTCCCCGCCAAAGCCCTCTAAATGCCACTCCTTCCAGGTTTCGGGTTCGCGGATTCGACGGGGAGCCGAAGCGCCTTCACCCGTCCCAATAGGGCAGGAGACTGATGAGCAAGGTCCTTCAGATCAGCAACCTCCACGTCGCGATCGACGGTAAGGAGATCCTCAAGGGCGTCAACCTCACGATCCGACAGGGAGAGGTGCATGCCTTGATGGGGCCCAACGGCTCGGGTAAGAGCACGTTGAGCTACGCGCTCATGGGGCACCCCAACTACGAGGTGACCGCGGGCTCGGCCGCGCTCGACGGGCAAGAACTACTCGAACTCGAAGCCGACGAACGGGCGAAAGCCGGGATTTTCCTCGCCTTCCAATATCCAACCTCGATCCCGGGCGTCACGGTCGCCAACTTCATCCGGCATGCCGTCACCAACGTCCGCCATCCCGAGCGCAAGGAAGGGGAAGACCTCATCCCCATGCGCGAGTTCCGCAAGGAGCTTCGCGAGCAAATGGACGAGTTGGGCATGGATCCCGAATTTGCCCGGCGCTATCTCAACGAAGGGTTTTCCGGAGGTGAAAAGAAACGCGCCGAGGTGCTCCAACTGGCGATGCTTCGCCCCTCTTTCGCGATCCTCGACGAGACCGACAGCGGCCTCGACATCGATGCGGTCCGCGTTGTTTCCGAAGGGGTCAACCGGGTTGCCTCGAAGTCGCAGACCGGCATCCTGGTGATCACGCACTACCAGCGGATCTTGAACTACATCAAGCCCGGGTTCGTCCACATCCTGTACGGCGGGCGGATCGTCGAGAGCGGCGGTCCGGAGCTGGTGGATACCCTCGAGCAGCAAGGTTACGACTGGGTCCGCGCGAAGTACCCCGAGGCGGCCAAGGACGAAGACGAGATGGAGCAAACCGCCCCCTCCGGTCAACTTACCCTCTGAAACAATCTCCGCCGACCGAGGAAGGAATATCACGCGATGGCGACCGATCTGAGCAATTCGGTGGAAGGGATCAAGGAAGAATACAAGTACGGCTTCCGCGACTCGGACGCCAACTACTCGTTCAAAAGCGGCAAGGGATTGACGCGCGAAGTCGTCGAGCAGATTTCAGAGATGAAGAACGAGCCGCGCTGGATGCGCGACTTCCGGCTCAAGGCGCTTGAGGTCTTCTGGCAGAAGCCGACCCCCAACTGGGGCGGGGATCTGAGCGCTTTGAACTATAATGATATCCATTACTACATGAAAGCAGCCGACCGCCAGGGTCGGACCTGGGATGACGTTCCGGCCGAGATCAAGAACACGTTCGACAAGCTTGGAATTCCCGAGGCCGAACGGAAGTTCCTCGCCGGTGTCGGTGCCCAGTACGAGTCCGAGGTCGTCTACCACAGCCTGCGCGACGACCTCCAGAAGAAGGGGGTGATCTTCGTCGATACCGACACCGCCCTTCGCGAACATCCGGACCTCGTCAAAGAGTATTTCGGCACGGTCATCCCGATCCAGGACAACAAGTTCGCCGCGCTCAACTCGGCGGTCTGGTCCGGGGGATCGTTCGTGTACATCCCGGCGGGCGTCAAGGTGGATATCCCGCTCCAGGCCTACTTCCGGATCAACGCCGAGAACATGGGCCAGTTCGAGCGCACCTTGATCATCGTCGAGGAAGGTGCTCAGGTTCACTACGTCGAAGGCTGCACCGCCCCGATCTACACGACGGAGAGTTTGCACTCGGCCGTTGTCGAGATCATCGTCAAGAAGGGAGGGCGTTGTCGTTACACGACGATCCAGAACTGGGCGAATAATATCTACAACCTCGTGACCAAACGGGCCGTGGCCCACGAAGACGCCCTCATGGAGTGGGTCGACGGCAATCTCGGTAGCCGGCTCACCATGAAGTACCCGGCCGTTTACATGGTCGGCAAGGGGGCCCGCGGCGAGATTCTCTCGATCGCCTTCGCCGGCAAAGGACAGCACCAGGACGCCGGCGCCAAGGTCGTTCACGCCGCCCCCTACACGAGCTCGCGGATCATCTCCAAGAGCATCAGCAAGAACGGCGGTCGCGCCAGCTATCGCGGACTCCTGAAGGTCACCGATGGCGCCAAGGGATCGAAGTCGAACGTCGTCTGCGACGCCCTCATCCTCGACCCCCAGAGCCGGTCCGACACCTATCCCTACATCGAGATCGATGAGGACGACGTCAAGATCGGCCACGAGGCCAGCGTCTCCAAGATTGGCGAAGAACAGCTCTTCTACCTCATGAGCCGAGGCTTGAGCGAAGCTGAAGCCTCCACCATGATCGTCAGCGGCTTCATCGAACCACTCGTCAAAGAGCTGCCGATGGAGTACGCCGTCGAAATGAACAAGCTCATCCAGCTCCAAATGGAAGGCTCGGTGGGCTGAGTAATCCGGTCGGGGAAGGTCGATAGGCGACCACCTGTTGCCCCGAAGAATATGTTCGATTTTCGATGGGGGCGATCGAGCCGGGGGGAACCCCGGTTCGATCTTGAGTTCGTAGTATGGCTCCCACGCGTCGAGCAGGCCTTCCAGCCGAATCACCACCAGGACAGGACCGGGCAGGCCAAGGCCTGGTCTACGAGGACTTTCGAGAGCCCTGGGAGAGAAGACGTTCGGTTTCTTTCGGGGGCTAAGTGACTAGAGTAGCCCAGTTCAACCTGAAATCGCTTGAGCAAAAAACTGGGCATAAATCTGATCGAGACACCAAGACAGATGCCTACGACAGAAGAGCGAACGATCACGGGCGGTTTCAGCGAGTCGGCCTTTGAGCGGGTCCTCAAGGAACGAGACGAGCCGCAATGGCTCAGGGAACGACGGAAGCAGGCGTTCTCCGTTCTTCAGAACACACCCTTGCCGACCTCTCGTGAAGAGGAATGGCGGCGCACCGACATTCGGGGTCTCAAGCTCGACAGCTTTGCTCCTCCCGAACGTGCCGAGCCGACGGCCGACGCGAAAGGTGTCCTGGCTCCGTCGTGGGATGCCCTGAGCGGTCACTACGCCACGGGGATCGAACATATCAACACGGCAACGACGCGAGTGGCGGATTCGTCCAAGCTCAACGGGGCCATTTTCGTCGATCTGGAGACGGCTGCTCGCAACCATCCCGAGTTGCTCGAACGGTTCTTGCTCACCCAGGCCGTGCTGCCGAACTCCGACGCGTTCTCGGCCTTGCACGCCGCCTTTTGGACGGGCGGAACTCTGCTGTACGTGCCCAAGAACGTCAAGGTGGAGGCCCCGATCTTTAGCCTCATCGGTCTGGCTCGTGAGGGACGCGTCGACCTCGACCACACCTTGATCGTGCTCGAAGACGGAGCCGAGGCCACCTTCGTTCGTGAAACGACCGGCCGAGATCGCGGAGAGACGCCCGCGTTGCATGTCGGGGCCGTCGAGATCTTCGTGGGCGCAGGGGCTCGGTTGCAGTTCGTGAATATTCAGAACTGGGACCTGAATACCTGGCACTTCAGCCGAGAACGGGCTCTGGTCGGACGAGATGCCTCGATTCAGTGGACGGTCGGCGCGCTCGGTTCCCGGTTGGCGAAGGTCAACCAAGAGGTTGCATTGACGGGGCAGGGTGCTCGGGCACAAGTGAACGGTGTTATGTTCACTTCCCATCGTCAGCATCTGGCTTACTTCACACGCCAGGATCACATGGCCCCCCACACGACCAGTGACTTGCTCTACAAGGGGGGCTTGAAAGATAAGTCGCGCATTGTTTGGAAAGGGATGATCCGCGTCGAGAAAGACGCGCAGCGAACCGATGCCTACCAGAAGAACGAAAACCTCGTTCTCTCCGATGGCTCTCGGGCCGACTCGATCCCGGGTCTTGAGATCGAGGCCAATGATGTCCGTTGCACCCACGGCGCCACGGCCGGCCGGGTCGATGAGGACATGATCTTCTACGCCCGATCGCGCGGGATCTCGCAGGAAACCGCGATCCGCCTCATCGTGGAAGGCTTTTTCGCGAACGTTTACGACCGAATCACGCTCGAACCCGTTCAAGAGACCCTCCGCCAAGCCGTGGCCGATAAGCTGCAACTCGGCGGGGTTGCGACTTCGGCTTGATCTTCAGGCAGAGGTTCGGTCGAGCCGCTTCGGTTCGCATCAACTTTTGAGTTCGTAACTCACAGGGAGTTTGTCTGTCATGGCAGAAGCGTACGTCCACCCCGAAGTTCTCGTTTCGGCTGACTGGGTGGAAGCTCATCGGAACGACCCTAACGTTCGCATTGTCGAAAGCGATGAAGATGTTCTGCTTTACGACATGGGTCACATTCCGGGCGCTGTGAAGATTGATTGGCAAGGCGACCTGCAGGATCAACTCGTTCGCGACTACATCGATGCCGAAAAGTTCGCCGCGATTTGCTCGCGGTCGGGGATCAAGAACGACACCACCGTCGTCTTCTACGGCGACAAGTCGAACTGGTGGGCCTGCTACGCGTTCTGGGCGTTCAAGCTGTTCGGCCACAAAGACTGCCGCATCATGAACGGGGCGCGCAAGCTCTGGGTCGATCAGAACCGGCCCCTGACCAAGGAGATTCCCCAATACCCGGCCACGGAATACAAGGTTCAGGGCGGGGACGAAGCGGCGATCCGCATTTTCCGTGATGCCGTGCTCGAGCATTCGAAGAGTGGCAAGCCCCTTTTGGACGTCCGCAGCCCCAAGGAATTCACGGGCGAGAAGCTTCATATGGAAGACTACCCCCAGGAAGGCTCGCTTCGCGGCGGCCATATCCCGGGCGCGGTGAATGTCCCCTGGGGGCGTGCGGTGAACGAGGACGGGACCTTCAAGACGGCCGGCGAGCTCAAGGCGATCTTTGAAGGGGAAGTCGGTCTCAAGTCGACGGACGACGTCGTTGCCTATTGCCGGATTGGCGAGCGGTCGAGCCTGACCTGGTTCGTTTTGACGTACCTGCTGGGATATCCTCGGGTGCGGAATTACGATGGCTCTTGGGTTGAGTGGGGCAACCTCGTGCGTGTCCCCATCGCCAAGGGAGCATAACTTCGCTGGCATCAGACCGAGCGGTCGAGAGTCGACGTTCCGAAACGGATTTGAGCCCTGGCCAGGTTGGCTCAGGGCTTTGCCGTTGGGAATGTCCGGGCTCTTGACCGCTGTCGTGCATGATCGGAGTCTTCGATGGCCCTGGAACTCGATGAGATCGTTGCGGAGTTGAGTGAAGCCGATCGTCAGGAACGGATCGAGCTCTTGATCGACTTCGCCAAGAATCTTCCGCCGTTGCCCGACCGCCTGATTGCCCACAAAGATGCGAGTCATCGTGTCGAAGAGTGCCAATCGCCCGTCTACCTCTTCGTCGAGCTCGAGGGGGACTGCGTTCAACTCTTCGCCGATGCGCCGATCGAAGCGCCAACGGTGCGAGGTTTTGTCGCGCTCCTGGTTGAAGGTTTGAACGGGGCGACCGTTGAGCAGGTCCTCCAGGTCCGCGACTCGCTCATCGAGCAGATCGGCCTCCCCGAAATCTTGGGGATGTTACGCGTCCGAGGGCTCAGTGGTGTGCTGCGGCGGCTCAAAGCCGAAGTCACCCGCGCGGCGATCGCTCGCTCCTCCGCAACAGGTACGTCCAACCCTACTGCTTCGTCATCCGTTCAAGGCTGAGGTTTCAATCGCGATGGCCAACTTCGTCAAGGTGGCGACCCGTTCCGAAATTCCGCCGGGAGGGAAACTCCTCTCCGAGATCGATGGTAGAGCCATTGCCGTCTTCAACGTCGAGGGGTCGTTCTACGCGATCGATGATGTCTGCACCCACGACGGCGGTCCCCTCGCCGAAGGGGAATTGTGCGGCGCTGAGATCGAATGCCCCCGGCACGGAGCACGCTTCGACGTCAGGAGCGGGCGGGCGCTCTGCCTTCCCGCTGTCGAACCGGTGGCCACTCATCTCGTCGAAGTTCGCGGCGATGAGATCTTCGTCGCCCTGAACGACTGAACTTCCCCCTGACTTTCTCCATGCCGGAGGTTTCCGACGATGGCCGATCAAGAGGCGATCCTCACTGCGCTTCGTACGGTTAAGGATCCCGAACTCAACGTGAATGTGGTCGATCTCGGCCTTGTCTACACGGTCCAGAGCCGAGAAGACGTGGTCGATGTGGAAATGACCCTCACCACACCGGCTTGCCCTGCGGGGCCGGAAATTCTTCGCAATGCCGTAACTGCAATCGAGGCCATTGAAGGAGTCACCAAGGCAAACGTTCGCTTGGTTATGTCGCCTCCTTGGTCGCCCGATCGAATGTCAGATGAGGCACGGGATGAACTTGGAATCTTTTGAATGCTTGTGTTACGCTAAAGTGTCACAAGCAGAAGCGAAAACTTTTGCCGTCAAGATCTGACACCTCAGCGCAACCTCTCATGATGCCTTAGGGAAACACGGATCTCACGTTTTATGGCCTGGGGCACCGGAAGGGTGACCGCGGCGATATCGTTTGATAAACTGGGTCTTCAAAGGCGTGGTTACGGCCGCTGAGGGTCGTGCCAAAAAAACGTTTTCCCGGATCTCTTCGATCATCGGGGAATCTGTTAGGATGTCTCGGCAGGCTTTCCGAGACGGTCGTGCGCGTTTTCTTTTGCAACTTTGTGTCTCGGCTTCGGGAGGGTTCCCGCACGCGGGATTGAGCGCCGTGGCTCGAAAGAAGACTCCGAAGGTCCGTGTCAACATTAAGGCGTCCGTCTCCCGCCGGTTGAGAGAAGTGCGCCAAGATCTTTTCGGGGAGCATGGAGGTCCAGAGCTGGCTCGTCGGCTGGGATTGCCAGCCCGTACTTGGTACAACTACGAGACCGGGGTAACGGTTCCTGCAGAAGTGCTTCTGGGCTTTATTGACCAGACGGGGGCCAACCCCAGTTGGCTGCTGTCCGGGATCGGCCCCAAATTCAATCAGCGCATCGATTCGACACTCTCCGACCTCACACCGCTCGAGCTGATCCGACGCGGGCTCGAAAAATTGGAGGAGATGCCGAGCGATGCCGTGATCGTCGCGCCGGAGAATCTCCCGGTCGACACCATGTCCGACTTCGTCGCGGTCAGTCTGGTCTCACCTCGCGATCTTTCCCGCAAGTCGATCGACCCTTCCCGGGTGAAGGGCTACATCATGGCCTATCGTCAGTGGCTCCCCAACCCCGATGATACGGTTGGCGTCCGGCTCGAAGACGACACCATGAGCCCTATCCTTCCCGAAGGTTCGGTGGTTGCCATCGACCGTACGATCACGGATCCGACTCAGCTGCAAGGCAAGATGGTTGCGGCTTGTCCCGATGGAATTCCGTTGATCCGCTGGCTCGACGTGACTGGACGCCACCTGATTCTGCGGCCGAATCAGCCGAGCCGTGATAATCCGTTGATTCCGATCGAACTCGAAGGCCCCGTCGTCCGTGACCTGATTATCGGTCAGGTTGTCTGGTCGTGGAGCCGATTCAGTGAGACTTGAAGGGGGGCAAAGGCCTCTCCCGCATTCGGGTAACTCTCTGTCTGATCCGCAACGAGGTGGTGGTTTCAGATTTGGTGCCTGGTGAGGCCTCACTCCCTACGCAACTCTTGATACCGGATGGCGATAGCCAAGGCCCCCCGCGCCGAGGCTTCCTCGCTCAGTTCCGGGCCGATCTCCATGACGCTGCCTCGGTTTTTCTTCTGTAGCAGTTCTGCGTAGATCGTACGTTGAGGCTGCCTTCCCCCGACCCAAACTCGGCGTGCTCGGCTGAACATCGGATGCCTGACGAGGTGGTTGACGTCGTCGGCGAGCACGGCTCCGATCAAAAAGGAAGCGCGTTCCTCCTCCGAGAGTTCGTCGGTGATCGCCGCGATCCGAACCAGGAACGCAGCACGGCCAAGTCCCTCGCGAGCCTCGAGACGTACGCCCATTTCGAGTGCCTTCGGATCGGGTTCGTCCGGAAACTCGGCTGGCAAGCTGGCGGAGAGCAGAGTGTGGCGCGCGAGCGCCATGGTGAGCTCTCCCGTCAACGTTGTGTGGCTTTGCACGATTTTCCCGTCGTCGACTTCCACCAACTTGGTGTGAGAACCGGGCCAAAGAAACACGCAGCGGGTGGACGTATCTCGGGGAGGCCCGACCTCTGAGCGACCTGGCTCCCAGGACGATTCGGCCTCGAGAGTCTCCCAGGCACCTAGGGTTTCACATTCTTCCCCGCGCATCAGATCGGCGGAGGCCCAGCCATCTTCTCCCTCACTCGTTCTCGTTCGAACACCTGGGATGAAGAGAATCGGTTGGTCGGCCACCGCCGGAACCCGTTGCAGGATCGCTCCCCGCGCGAGTTCGTCCTTTCCCGCAGGGGTCGGCACATGGGGCACGTGTACCAGGCCGACCTCCGAGGTGAGCATTCCCGAAGCCACCATGACATCCGGCATTGTTTGGGTCGTACCGTTAACCACTTCTTCAATCGCGTCACGGAGCGCAACGGCTAGCGTATCTCGGCCGGAGGACCCGATGGCATCGCGAATCCCGACCGATCGCCGCGTCGTTTTGAGCACGCGCCCCTCGAGAAGGAATCGCGCCCTTGTATTCGTGGTCCCTACATCGATGGCAATTGCCGAACGGATTGGCGTGGAACCCATAATTTTTCTTGCCTTTGTCTTCGATGGACCACATCCTTTGACAGGTCGGTCCCCTCATTTCCATTTCATTTCCTGTAAGGTAATCGATCAACCTCATGGCGTCTCTGCGACTCTCGGGCGCCCGGCTCGATAGTTTCTGGCAGCAAGTGTCCGAACCAACATTTTGGCTCAGCCCGGACTTCCGGCTCATCTGGGTCAATCGAGCCTGGGAAGAACTCACGGGCCACACGGTTGAAATGGTCATGGGGCTCGTTTGCCAGGCTCATGGCCCCACACGTACGGGAGACCTCGAGGGATTAGGTGGCAGTTTCTATCCACCACCCGAAGTCACTGCAGGTCAATCCGCAACCGTCCGTACGTTGATCATCCATGCCAGCGGTGAACGACGTTGGCGTCGCATCGAGTTTCGGCCGTTTCACGACGAGAACGGAGCCTTGCTGGGAATCTTCGGCCTCGTCGGCCCCAACGATTTTCCCTCGCAACTTCCCGAGGCGCCGTCGCAACGTCTGCGCGTCGAGCTTCTCGAAGTTCGTGATCGTGCCCTGAGCCGGTTCGGTTTCGATACCTTGATCGGAACAGGCCCCGCGCATCGCCGGCTGCTCGAGCAGGTCAGCATGGCCGCCGCCTCCTCTTCGCCGATCCTTGTCATCGGGGAATCGGGCACGGGGAAGAGGCTGGTGGCACGTACCATCCATCAGCAGAGCAACAGGCGACAGGCACCGATTTTGCCCTTTGACTGCGCGGCGCTTCCCGCCGAGGTGCTCGAACGGGGCCTTTTCGGAGCGGACGGCTCCGCTCGTTTGCCTCTGAACGATGGGGCAACGGTCCTGATTGGAGACATCCTCGACCTGCCTCGTGATTTGCAGCGCCGGCTGGCGGAATCACTGGACTCTTGCGACTCGCGATTGCGTCTCCTGGCCACGACGACCGGCGACCCCGAGGTCGCCCTTCAGGAGGAACGGCTCTGCGCCGACCTTTATTTTGCAATCACCACGATGGTGATCCGACTCAAGCCGCTTCGCGAACGCCTCGACGAACTTCACGTGTTGGCTCAGCACCTTCTGGAGCGAGCCAACGGACGGGGGCATCACCAGCGAAGCGGTTTTTCCGAATCGGCCCTGGCCACTCTGATGGTGTACGACTGGCCCGGGAACGTTCGCGAACTCGCACGAGTGATCGATGAGGCTCATGAGAAATCGAATCAAGATGTGATCGAAGCTGATGACCTGCCGGCGGAAATCCGAGGCCATCTGGCTTCTGCATACCTCCCCCCACCGATGGTTCCGAACTCGGCGCAACTCGACGATCTCCTGACTCAGGTGGAGCGGCGGTTGATCGAAAGTAGTCTCCAGCGAGCGAGGCACAACAAGTCGAGGGCTGCCGAGCTGCTGGGAATCTCTCGCCCTCGGCTTTATCGCCGAATCAAAGAATTAGGGCTTCCGGACGAACCCGAACCTTCCGAAGATGGGGCAGCTTCTAACGGCAATCGCGTCTAAGAGGCTATCCGGATAGGGGTTGGCCATGTGAAATCAGGCAGGCTGGGTGGCCGGGGATGAGCGCAGCGACGCCCCATAGGCATCAAGTTAAGGATTTTGGGGTTGCATGAAAGCGGGAAGTCCTTCCACCATTGTCGATTGTGTCACGGATCGACGGTTTGGAAGAAGGAGCTTCCCGGTGGGAATCATA